>Ga0097691_1000478_pt1 | contig 34984 bp, 32 predicted proteins | sample NGESurdeep072012_8_FD_72858 | JGI IMG/M metagenome (GOLD analysis project Ga0097691, IMG submission 72858) | Arctic peat soil microbial communities from Barrow, Alaska - NGEE Surface sample 210-1 deep-072012 | ecosystem: Environmental > Terrestrial > Soil > Wetlands > Peat ... | reverse complement strand
AGAATAAAAGCGGGCATCAAGATTATACGCCGACTCCCCGAGAATCCGAAGAACCCCCTTGCCAAACGGCGCGATCCGGATTCTACCGAATGGATGATACGGCCCGGGTTTCTGGACAGAGAATCGCGGCAAGACCTGATCGAGTTGGCTCGGAACGGATCGGCCGCTCATCGTCTGGCCCGGCGTGCGAACGCGCTGGTGTTGCTAGACGATGGGATGAGCTGCGAGGCGATTGCGAAGGTCCTGTTGCTGGACGACGACACCATCCGCACTTGGTATCGCCTGCATGAAGAGGATGGGATCGAGGGCCTGACGAACTTCGGCTACGAGGGCAGCGCTTGCCAGTTGAGCGGCGAGCAACAGGAAAAGCTGAAAGCCTGGGTCGCCGCGGCCTTACCGCGCACAACGCGCCAGGTCGGCGCCTGGATCGAGAATGAATTCGGCGTCGTTTACGAAGGCCGGTCGGGACTGATCGCGTTGTTGCATCGCCTGGGGCTCGAATATCACAAACCCAATGTCATCCCGCGCAAGCTCGACGAAGAAAAGCAGAAGGCTTTCATTGAGAGCTACGAAAAGCTGCTGAATTCCTTGGGCGACGACGAGGCCGTGCTGTTTGCGGACGCCGTGCATCCGACCCATGCCGCGCGGCCCGTCGGCTGCTGGGCGCCGAGCCAAGAGAAGCTCGCGATCGAGCAGACGAGCGGGCGTCAACGCATCAACATTCACGGCGCGATCGACCTGGAGACTGGGCAAACCCGGATGATCGAGGCCCTGACCATCGACGCCGCCTCGACGATCAGGCTGCTGCAATCGATCGAGGCGCTCTATCCGATGCTGGCGCTCATCCATGTTTTCCTGGACAACGCGCGTTATCATCACGCCAAGCTCGTGCGGGAATGGTTAGCCCTGCCGGGACGACGCATCAAGCTGCACTTCATCCCAACCTATTGCCCGCATTTGAACCCGATCGAGCGGTTATGGGGCCTCATGCACAGACACGTCACGCACAACAAGTGCTACGCAACTTGCGCCCAATTCGCCGATGCGACGCTCGGTTTCCTGCGAGAAAAAGTTCCCCGGAATTGGGCCGACCTATGTGATTCGGTCACCGACAATTTCCGCGTCATCAATCCAAAGGATTTTCGGGTTGTGACGTGAACGGGGTATAACTTGATTTTACTTTGTCCAACCTGTCATGAGCACGTGGACAAGGCGCCAAGTGAATATCCTGAAACGCTTTTGAGGCGGTGGAAGTCGGAACACGAAACAGGAATCCGGAAACGAGGCTCGCAAGAAAAGTTCGACGATTTCAAAGCTCTAAAAGGTGCGGTAAGTCGGTTGCTTGCCGAAAACAAAATTATTTGGGAGCAGATGGGGCCGCAATCTGAAACGGCAGCTACCGATCCGGGGTCAAACATGTATGAGTTGTGGAAGCTGAAAAAGCTTCGGACGATCGTTCCGAATAATACAAAGATTATCAACATGATCGATTCTAATAAAAGTCTCGTCGGCACATACGCGTATGAAGTATTTCTGAAATTTAAGGCGCATGCTGATGCTTTTGAACAAAATCAGTACGAACGGCTCGATAAATATCCATTATTTCCTCGAGAGTTTGAGCAAGTTTTTGGAAAATGACAAACGGAAGCAACAGTTGGAATGTAAGCTTCAGCTACATTAGCTGGCTGGATCGCCTTTTGAAAAATCACGACAACGTCACGAACGTGGAACGACACGACGATATAATCTTTGAAATTGATCGAAAAGGTCAGAAGGATCATCTAAAAGTATTGTGTTGCAATGAGTATGCGATGGGTCTTACGCTCGTTCAGCGTGGCCTAAGTGAGTTCGGCAACGTCAATATTTTTCATATTGGCGGCGGATGGAACGGATACACCAGCGCTGCTAAGGAATTTTGTTTGGCGCAGAAGATTGGAATCTTTGTATCTGATGAAATGACTGGTGCTCTTTGGAAAGATGATTACTGGGCTTACCATCGAAAAGATAAAAAAGGAAATCCAAGTTATTTTATTCGGGAAAAGTGAAATTCATTCAATATATGGATTCGGTTCATTTTTCCGCAGTGAACCTTTTGAGGATGTGGACATACTTGTTGTTTTGTCGGCGACGCATGATTCCTTGCTAGACATTTATTACTCAACCAGAGAAAGATTTCGAGATCTTGAAATAAAATGGAGCGTCCCGATTCATTTGACCTATCTGACGGTTGGTGAATTTTTAGAAAAACCGCTGCGAGATATGGACTCGCTAATCAAATTGTATCCTCAATAATGCGCACTTAAATAAATCAGTGCTGGATAGCGCCCGTCTCGAAGGATGGGGGCGGCCTATGGTTCGAGACGCGCCGCTATGCGGCGCTCCTCACCATGAGGCCGGGTCAAGCCCGGCAATGACCGCTAGCTCGGCAACCCCCCTCACTTCACGTTGATGATAATCACCCGCGCTAGTGGCGGCCGGCCGCCGCTCATGACGTTGTAGGAGACCGAGTCCGTGCCATGAAAGCCGGACTTGGATTTGTATCGGAGCGTGATGCCGGTGATTGTCTTGCCCGCGCACGTGCCGGTGTTCCCTGCGGCGGGTGTGTTCGCGGGTAATGTGCTCGTTATTCCCGGCGCGACTGCAACGGTTCCGTTCACGGGATTTTTTGTGATGCTCACCGTGACGGCAAGCGCATTGCAGCTTCGATCCCAGGCCCGCTCATGCGCGATGCGGGTATCGACCCCGGATTCCGCCGACCGCGTCAGCGTGAGCTCCTGGGCGCAAGCCAATGCTGCCCCCAGCAGTGAGGCGATCAGGCAAGCCAGCGAAACAGTCCGCGTTCGCATCTCAGCCCCCCGTTGCAACCGGCATTTCCGCGCGATGACATCAACGATAGCAGACGGCGCGGTTGCCACGAAAGCCACGCGCGGGCTGCCGGGCGCCTTTCGCTGCTTGCCCCAATCAATGCGCGCTTGGGGTGTGGGTCAGTTTGGATTTATGTCCTAAATTCAGCCCTAGCAGCCTCGCGCGAACGGCTGCATATTAGTCGCATGGCGCATTTGGCCCAGAAAATATTGCGGAAAGTTATCCACGCGGCGGCTGTTGTCGCCCTATTAACAGGCGTTGCCTCCGCCCAGTCGCTGATGCCGGGTCTCAATTTATCGGGCGACAAGCCTCCATTGACGCCGCAAGAAGAAGAAAAGCGAAAAGCCATTGAAGATTCATATAAATCGGCACTAAAGAAAATCCCCGATAAGCAAAAGTCTGTTGATCCGTGGGGAAACATTCGCCCAAATCCATCTACCGCACCTAAGACCAAACAAGGGCAGCAATGAAAAAGCGTCCTCGCGACCCGCGCTTGGGGGTGGGTCAGTTTGGATTTAAGTCCTAAATTCGGCCACTAGCGACTGTCGTAAAGTGAGACTATCGTTCGCTGATGGCCAAATCCCCCCGTGTCACCTTTCATCCCAACCGGATTGCCGAAGGCGATTGGCAAATCGAGGCTCGCTGCCCCGGCGCAGAAATTCGATATGTAACCGGCTTCAAAACCAAAGCCGAGATTGATGAATGGCTCGCGGGGGACGGCAAAATTAAATGGCTAAGGTCACAGGGTTACGCAAAATGACCGGCCACCGTAAACGCCCTCTAAGAAAGTCGCGAACCACGCTCACGCCGTCGCATTGCGCATGATGTATTACAATTTCGTCGCATCCATCAGACGCTGCGCGTGACGCCAGCCATGACGGCGGAGTGCAAAATAGACCACTCATTTTGCGATGGCACCGCGAAATAGGAGTGTCCCTGCCGCCACAATCAAACTGAGACACTACCTAAAACTGACCCCCTAATCGGCGCTTGACAGGACTATAGTCCTTATGCTTATATTCCTACACCTGTCCAATGAGGGGCGCTTCTAGAGGCGTTCTTGAGGTGGGGCAGGTGCGGCGCCCGCGGGCGTGCCTCGCAAGCACGCACTCGGGAGGCCCTGGGTCGCCGTCCGTCCCCACTACGGGGGACTGCCTTCAATGGCTGGACGCGGCACGGACGAAGGGCGGCGAAAGCTGCCCGGATCGGGGAGGGCGCAGCCCTCCCGTCCGCGCCCGGAAGTTACGGCCCCGGGGACAGAAATCGCCGCCATGGAGCGCCGAGTGGCGAGCGCGCCTGCGCAGGGCGCGCCGACGCCACAAACGCGGACAAGTGGCGCAAACTGCGTACACTTGTTTGCGCGGCGTCAGGACTGATGGTTGCGCCACCCGGCGCTCCATTCCCCTCGCACGCATGTCGGGTTTACCCGATATGCGCAGATAAAAAGTGCGGGGGACTAAGGAAGGCCCCGCTCAGCGGGGATGGGAAGACGGCGTACCCGGCGCCGCCAAGAATACGGGCGATCGCGCATGTCCATTCGATCCGCTCGTCGCCGCGAAAGCGGGGACCCAGTTCTGGATGCCCGCTTGCGCGGGCATGAGCGGAGGAGAGGCAATCGCGGAGCGCAACGTCAAAACGAAACCGGCCGCGCGCTGCCAATCAGGGGGGATGGCAATCGCACGGCCGGATGACGTTGCGCCACGTGTGATCTGCTGGCGCACCACAACCGTTCACGCGCACGATCATGCCCGGCATCGGTGAAGGACATATTGTTACGAATCCCACATGGGGCCCCGTAAAAATACTTAAGGGGAAATGCGTAGGGCGCTTAATTGAGGCCGGTCTGCGCGGCTTTGCTTCAGCGCCTGATGCAACCTTTGACGAATTGGTGACGCTTGAAATACGACAATTTATTTACGCGCGCCTCGCGCTCGCAGTTGGCGCGCTTTTCCATCGCAACTTTGTCAGCTGCGGCGATCTCGCTGGGGCTCTTTGGCTTTACAGGCGCCGTTTGCGCGAGCGCCGGCATCGCAGCGAACGCCGTCAGCATCGCCAGCGTAACGATGCGCAGAAGTCGTGACATCACACGAGATCCTTTCGGAATTCGTTATAACGCCGTTACTCGCCTTCCTTGTCGCCGTTCTTGCCGCCGAGCTGCTTGAGCTTGGCGAACACGGCGCTGACGTTGAGGTCGCTGCCGCCCGGCTTGTTCTCGGCTTCCGCGGCGGCGGCGGCGACTTCCGCCTCCTTGCGCGCGGTGGTCTCGGCCGCCGGCAGCAGCGTCGCGCCGGTGTCGAGCGGCGCCGGCTTTTCCTTGTTGGCGCGGTTGACCTCGAAATCGAGGTCGGTCTGCGTGGCGAGGCCGAGCGTCACCGGGTCCATGGGCGCGAGCGCCTGCGCATTCCAATGGGTGCGGTCGCGGATCGCCGAAATCGTCGACTTGGTGGTGCCGACGAGGCGCATGATGGCGCTGTCCTTGAGCTCGGGATGATTGCGCACCAGCCACAGGATGGCGTTCGGCCGGTCCTGCCGGCGCGACACCGGCGTGTAGCGCGGGCCCTTCTTACCGCCGCGCTCCGGATTCGGAACCGAGACTTTCTGGTCGGTCAGTGTGAGGACGAGGGCGTGATCGGCTTCGGCCGCGGTGATCTGCTCGCGCGTGAGCTGCCCGGTCTGGATCGGGTCGAGACCCTTGATCCCCTGCGCGGAGTCGCCGTCGGCGATCGCCTTTATCTCGAGCGGGTGCAGCTTGCAGAATTCGGCGATCTGGTCGAACGCCAGCGTGGTGTTGTCCAACAGCCAGACGGCGGTCGCCTTCGGCATCAACGGTGCTGGTGTGGCCATGGCAAATCTCCTCTACGCTTCGCCCGCCCGCCGGGCGAAGCACCAGATCATCGGTGATGATCGGAAAGTGGCCGGAATATAGGGGCTGAGTCGGGTCCATGCAACCGCCCCGGCTTGACAGAGCAGGGCGGCGCACCCCATGTCGGGGCTTGAAACTCGCGAAAAATCGGCGCGGTTTCGAGGACATCATGATGAACACCCCGGAAAAGCCCGCGCTCAAGGTGCTGCTCTGCTCGCCGCGCGGATTCTGCGCCGGGGTGGTGCGCGCCATCGAATCGGTGGAGCGCGCGCTTAGCGTTTACGGGCCGCCGGTCTATGTCCGTCACGAGATCGTGCACAACCGTTACGTGGTCGAGAGCCTGCGCGCCAAAGGCGCGATTTTCGTCGAGGAACTCGACGAGATTCCCGATACCGGCGCCCCGGTGATCTTCTCGGCCCACGGCGTGGCGCGCAGCGTTCCCGCGGAGGCGGCGCGGCGCCATCTGTTCGTGCTCGACGCTACCTGCCCGCTGGTGACCAAGGTGCATCGCGAGGCGGAGATCCATCACCGCCGCGGCCGCGAGATCGTGCTGATCGGGCATGCCGGTCATCCGGAGATGATCGGCACCTTGGGCCAGTTGCCGCCGGGCGCGGTGACGGTGATCGAGAGCGTGTCCGACGCCGAGAATTTTATCCCGCGCGACGCCAGCAACCTCGCTTACGTGACGCAGACGACCCTGTCGGTGCAGGACACCGCGGAGATCGTCGACGTGCTCAAGGCGCGCTTTCCGACCATGGCCGGGCCGCACAAGGACGACATCTGCTACGCCACCACCAACCGGCAGGAAGCGGTCAGATGCGTGGCGCCCATCGTCGATGCCATGATCGTGGTCGGCGCGCCGAATTCGTCCAATTCGCAGCGGCTCAAGGAAGTGGCCAAGCGCGCCGGCTGTCCGTACGCGGCGCTGGTGCAGCGCGCCGCCGATATCGACTGGAACGATTTCGGCGCCATCGGGCGGCTCGGCATCACCGCCGGCGCCTCGGCTCCGGAAGTGCTGGTCGAGGAGATCATCGGCGCCTTTGCGCAGCGCTACGCGGTGAGCCTTGAGACCGTCGCCGCCGCCGAGGAGGACATGTTCTTTCCGCTGCCCCGCCCGCTGCGCGTGAGCCAGGCGGCGGAGTGAGCCTTCCATGGCCGTCTATACCGACGTCACTGCCGACGATCTCACCGACTTTCTCAGCCGTTATCAGATCGGCGAGCTGCGCTCCTACAAGGGCATCGCCGAAGGCGTGGAGAATTCCAATTTCCTGCTGCACACCAGCGCCGGCAATTTCATTCTCACGCTGTACGAAAAGCGCGTGGCTGCGAACGACCTGCCGTTCTTCTTAGGCCTGATGGAACATCTCGCGGCGCGCGGCATCACCTGCCCGCAACCGGTGAAGAACCGCCAAGGCGGGGTGCTCGGCAAACTCGCCGGCCGGCCGGCGGCGATCGTCACCTTTCTCGACGGATTGTGGATCCGCCGGCCGAACCCCGGTCATTGCGCGGCGGTGGGCGAGGCGCTGGCGCGCCTGCATCTCGCCGGCAAGGATTTTCCGAACAAGCGGGCGAACGCGCTGTCGATCGAGAGCTGGCGCGCGCTCTACGCGCAGGCCAAGGAGCGTGGCGACAGCGTGCGGCCCGGCCTGTGCGCGGAGATCGCCAAGGAGCTTGACGCGCTCGACAAGTCCTGGCCACGTGATCTGCCCGACGGCGTGATCCACGCCGATCTGTTCCCCGACAACGTGTTCTTCCTCGGTGACAGACTGTCCGGGCTGATCGATTTCTATTTTGCCTGCACCGACACGCTCGCCTATGACGTGGCGGTCTGTCTCAATGCCTGGTGCTTCGAGCCGGATCATTCCTACAACGTCACCAAGGGACGCGCGCTGCTCAGGTCTTATGCGAATGTGCGCGCGTTGTCGGCGGCGGAACGCGCGGCGCTGCCCATGCTGGCGCGCGGCGCGGCCATGCGCTTTCTGCTGACCAGGCTGGTGGATTGGTTGGCGGTGCCGGACGGCGCGCTGGTCAAGCCGAAGGACCCGCTGGAATATTTCCGCAAGCTGCGCTTCCACCAGTCGGTTAAAAATGTAAGCGATTACGGGGTTGACGCATGATCCCGAAAAGTGGGAACCGGTTTCCCGCCTTCACGAAGCCCGCTTCGGCGGGCGAAGGAAGGTCGGATAAGATCATGCGCAAGAGAAAAGAACCGTGACTGAGCAGCGCGTCACCATCCATACCGACGGCGCCTGCTCGGGCAATCCGGGCCCGGGCGGCTGGGGCGCGATTCTAACTTTCGGCGACCACGAAAAGGAATTGAACGGCGGCGAGCCGCACACCACCAACAACCGCATGGAATTGATGGCGGCGATCTCCGCGCTGGAAACCCTGAAACGTCCTTGCTCGGTCGATCTCTATACCGACAGCGAATATATGCGCGGCGGCATCACCGGTTGGATCAACGGCTGGAAGAAAAACGGCTGGCGTACCGCCGACAAAAAGCCGGTCAAGAATGTCGATCTCTGGAAACGCTTAGACGCCGCGCTCGGCCATCACGAGGTGCGCTGGCACTGGGTGAAGGGTCACGCCGGCCACGCCATGAACGAGCGCGCCGACGAACTCGCGCGTGACGGCCTGGTCGCGGCGCGTGCCGGCGCAATCGGGGCGATGAAATCCAAATAGTCATTCCGGGGCGCGGGCGTAGCCCGCGAACCCGGAATCCAGAAACTGATTCATTGGTTGCGTCTGGATTCCGGGTCCGGCGCTAACGCGCCGTCCCGGAATGACAAGACCTCAAAGCTGCGCCAGCAGAGCCTGCCCGCCGGAGATGTCGCACTTGCCGGGCGCGTCTTCGATATTGAGCTTCTTCACCACGCCGTCGTCCACCAGCATCGAGTAGCGCTTCGAACGGGTGCCCAGCCCGTTGCCGGAGCCGTCGAAGGCCATGTCGATGGCCTTGGCGAATTCACCGTTGCCGTCGGCGAGAAAGTCCACCTTGCCCTCGGCGCCGGTCGACTTTTTCCAGGCTTCCATGACGAACACGTCGTTCACGCCGGTCACCGCAATGGTGTTGACACCCTTCGCCTTGATGGCGGCGGCATTGTTCAGGAAGCTCGGCATGTGCATGTTGGTGCAGGTCGGTGTGAAGGCGCCGGGCACGGCAAACAGGGCCACTTTCTTGCCCTTGAAAATGTCGTCAGTGGTCTTGGGCTTGGGGCCCTCCGCGGTCATGACGCGGAACGTTGCATTGGGCAGACGGTCGCCGACCTTGATAGCCATGGGTTTCCTCTTGCGTTGTGTTGCGCTGAGTTGCGTTTCGTAGAGTTAAATTCGGTCGCGCATGATCTTGTCCGAAAACCGGTATCCACTTTTCGGGATCATGCGCATAGCGCAAATTAGCGCGCTTGCGCCCGTTTAGTCGAGATGGGTCTTGACCTCGGTCGCGCTGCCGCCTTTCACGATGGTGAAGGTGAGCTCGAACGGACCCTTGGGATCGACGCCGGACGGCAGCCCATCGAGCTCGAAACTGAAATGCTGGCGGCCGGGCGGCGCGCCTTGCGCGGGCTTGGGGATGGGCAAGGCCCATTCCGTCGTCGGTCCCTCGACGAACAGTCCGACCGGCTGGCCGGTGGGCGCGGCGAGATCGACGAACACCAGCGGCTTGCGCTTGTCGTCATTGGCGCGGCGCGCGGTCAATCCGGCATCGAGAGCGGAAACCGGTTGCGGCACGCGCGCTTCGGCCGCCGCCAGCGCGGCATTGTCCGCTCCGCCCGCGCCGGCAAGCGTCAGTTCCACACTTGCCTCGACCGGTACGCACAGCTTCTCGCACGCCGCGTAGTCGATCTTGCCACGCAGTGTGACCGGCTTGTCCTTTTGCCGCGGGAAGACGCGCAGCGGAAAGATCACGCTACCCTTGTAGCCGATGGTGGTGCCGGCCTCGTCGGTGAAGGCATGCGGCGCCGGAAACAGCACCTGCACGGCGGCGAGATTGTCCGAGCCGGAAAAACTGAAACGCGGCGGCACGCCGGAGTCGCCGGGGTAGCGCCAATAGGTATGCCAGCCCGGCTGCATCTTGATCTCGATCCCGGCGCGCAGGCTCTCGGCGCCGCTTTTGTTGGCACCGGCGATCAGACGAATGGCCGAGTAACTATCCTCGACCCAGGGCGAGGCGTCGGCCGCGCGTGCCGGGGCGCCCAGCATTAGGGCGACGCCGCAGGCGGCCAAGGTCACGCCGATTCGATTGCTAGAATTTTCCATGGCGCTCGATCTAGTCGGTTAAGACGCATTTCGCCACTGAATTCATTGTGAGCATGGGGCGAACAAGATGCGGGCAAACCTGCAATTTTTCCTGCGATTTTGGCGGCGATTTTGCCACAATTGAGCCGTTCAATATGACGGTGGGTGATTGAATTTTCCGCAGCTAGCATCAGTTGCAAAGGCGGACCGATTGGGTAACCTTTGAGCATGAAGCTTCCACGCAAATCGGCTGGCAAAACGCCCGCGCGCGGTTACCTCGACGGTCAGATGCTGATCGCGATGCCGGCGATGAACGACGAGCGATTCACCCGCGCGGTGATCTATGTTTGCGCGCATTCGAGCGAAGGCGCCATGGGCATCATCGTCAACCAGCCGGCCGGTAACATCAAATTCCCCGATCTGCTGGTGCAGCTCGAGGTGATCCCGGCGGCCGAGCGCATCGAATTGCCGGTGCGGGCGGAAGACGTCAAGGTGCTCAAGGGCGGGCCGGTGGAAACCGGGCGCGGCTTCGTACTGCACTCGGCCGATTTTTTCATCGAGAACTCGACGCTGCCGATCGACGAAGGCATCTGCCTCACCGCCACGCTCGACATCCTCAAGGCGATCGCGCGCGGCAACGGGCCGGAGAGCGCCATCCTCGCGCTCGGCTATGCCGGCTGGGCGCCCGGGCAATTGGAAAACGAAATCCAGGCGAACGGCTGGCTGCATTGCGCCGCCGATCCGGAATTGATCTTCGGCACCGACACCGACGGCAAATACGACAAGGCGCTGCGCAAGATCGGCATCGATCTGGGCCAGCTGTCGAGCGAATCCGGGCACGCTTAGTTCTTCACTGTCGTCCCGGCCAAGCGAGCGTTAGCGAGCGCGAGCCGGGACCCATGGCCACCGGACTATCGATGGGCTGCGGAGTATGGGTCCCCGCCTTCGCGGGGCATGACATTTTAATAATGATCTAGCGCGCGACTTCGAGCTTTTCGCTGCTGAGCAGCCCGCCCGCCGCCTGCGCGCTCATCGGCTCGCCGAAGGCGAAGCCCTGCGCGTATTCGCAGCCCATCTGGTAGAGTTCGACCGCGTCGGAATCAGTCTCGGCGCCTTCCGCCACCACTTCCATGCCGAGATCGTGCGCAAGCGCGATGATCGAGCGCAGGATCACCGGCCGCGTGCCGCGCGCGGTGGTGCGCACGAACGACTGGTCGATCTTGATGGTGTCGAACGGGAAGCGCTGCAGATAGGCGAGCGAGGAATGTCCGGTGCCAAAATCGTCGAGCGATAGCCCGACGCCGAGCTCCTTGATGCGCGTGAGCATCTGCGCGGCGTGCTCGGGATTTTCCATCACCAGCGATTCGGTGATTTCCAGCTTGAAGGTGCCGCGCGCCAGCGTCGAGCGCGACAGCACGCCGCGCAGGTCCTGGATCAGGTCGTGGCGCAGCAATTGCCGCGACGACACGTTGACGCTGGCGAAGATCGGCTCGCGCGCGCGGCTGGCGGCCTGCCAGATTGCGAGTTGGCGCGCGGTGCGTTCGAGCACGAACAGGCCGAGGTCGGCGATCAGGCCGATTTCCTCGGCGGTGGTGATGAACTCGGCCGGCGACAAGCGGCCAAGCTTGGGATGATCCCAGCGCGCCAGCGCCTCGAAACCGGCAATGGCGCGATCCTCCAGCCGCACGATCGGCTGGTAGAGCACCTTGATCTCCTCGCGCTCGATGGCGCGGCGCAATTCCGATTCCATGGTCAGCCGGTCGGTCTTGCGCGAGCGCATGGCCGGCTTGAAGATTTCGATGCGGTCGCCGCCGATCCGCTTGGCGTGATACATGGCGAGCTCGGCGTCCTTGAGCACTTCCTCGGTGTTGCGCGACTGGTCTTCGGCGAGCGCCAGCCCGATCGAGGCGGTGATGAAGATTTCGCGGTCGTTGAAGCCGATCGGCGCGCGCAAGGTGCGGCGCATGGTCTCGGCGAAGGCCACGATGCGCGCGGGCTCGCGTTCCGACAGCAGGATCAAGGCGAACTGGTCGCCGGATAGCCGCGCCAGCGTGTCCTGCGGCTTGAGCAGACGGGCGAGCCGGCGCGCGATGGTGAGCAGGACGGAATCGCCGACCGCGATGCCGACCGAATCGTTGACCTGCTTGAAACGGTCGAGATCGATCACCAGCACCGACGGCCGGAATTGGCTGTCGGAGCGGGCGAAGCCGAAGGCCGCCTCCATGCGGTCGATGAACAGTTCGCGGTTGGGCAGGCCGGTGAGATTGTCGTGCACCGCGTCGAACAGCAATCGCTCCTCGGCCTTCTTGAAATCGGTCACGTCGGTGAGTGTGCCGACCAGGCGCACCACTTCGCCGTCGGAGCCGACCACCGGCCGTGCTTTGAGCGAGAACCACAGGTAATGGCCGTCGACCGCGCGCAGCCGGAAAGTCTGACTGAGGCGTCCGCGCCGCTGCTCCACGGCGCTGTCGAGCGAGGCGCGGAAGCGGTCGCGATCGAGCGGATGCAGCACCTCGAGCCAGTCCGCCGCCGGTCCTTCCAGCGTGCCGCGCTTGAGGCCGAGCAGTTGTTCTGTTTCCGGGCTGGTGTAAACCTTGTCGGCGGAGACGTCCCAGTCCCAGATCAGATCGCCGGCGCCGGTGAGCGCCAGCGCGCGGCGTTCGACGTCGGAAACGATGCCGTGGGTAATGCCGCCGGCGAAGGCGTGCTGCATCACCGTGAATCCGATCAGCATCACGATCAGCACCAGGCCGCCGAGCAGCGCCGGGCCGATGATGTCGTTGGTGACGACGCCGGTCACCGCAAAGCCTGCGCCCAGCGTCCACACCACCAGCAAGAGCCAGGTCGGAATCAGCAGCACGGCGCGGTCGAAGCCGTGGGTGGAAAGATAGATCACCAATGCGAGCCCAAAAACGGCAATGCCGACGAGCGACATGCGGGCGATGCCGGCGGCAACCGCCGGATCGAACACCGCGACCGCGATCAGCGCGGCGAGTACTGCGAGCCAGCCGATGGTGATGTGGGCGTAGCGCACGTGCCAGCGCGACAGATTGAGATAGGCGAACAGGAACACCAGCAGCGTCGCCGACAGGATTGCCTCGCCGCAGGCGCGCCAGACGCGCTCGGCGCCGGCCGACATGTCGAACACCTTGCCCCAGAATCCGAAGTCGATGCCGATATAGATGAGCACCGCCCAGCCGAGCGCGGCGGCGGCTGGGAACATCACCGAACCCTTGACCACGAACAGGATGGTGAGGAACAGCGCCAGCAGTCCGGCGATGCCGATGACGATGCCGTAATACAGCGTGAAGGAGTTGACCTTGTCCTTGTAGGCGTCCGGCTCCCATAAATAAATTTGCGAAAGCTTGTCGGTGCGCAATTCGGCGACGAAGGTGATGACGGTGCCGGGATCGAGCGTGACGCGAAAAATATCGGCGGTCGTGTTCTCCTGCCGCAGCGGACGGTCGCCCGAGCTCGGCGTGATGGAGGCGATGCGTGACAAGCCCAAGTCGGGCCAGAACAGGCCGGAGCCGACCATGCGGTAATGCGGCACGACGATCAGCCGGTCGATCTGCTCGTCGGAATTGTTGGTGAGCGCGAACACCGCCCAATTGGTATTGGCTTCGCGCGCGCGCACCTCGATGCGGCGCACGATGCCGTCCGGACCGGGCGCGGTGGAGACCTGGATGCGGTCGCCGTCGGTCTTTTGCACGTCGGTGGCGGCGGTGAGATCGATGGCCGCGGCATCGAGCCGCACGTTCACGGATTCGACGGCAAGCGCGGCGGGCGTCGTCAGCAGCGAGGCGGCGAGCGCGAGCACGGTGACAAGCGCGCAGCGGTGCGAGATCAATCGAGAACCCCCGGCCGCAGCAGTGCCAGTCATGCTGCTGATCCAGCTCCGCCGACGGTAAAAATCTGCAAGCAAATTCACCCTGCCCGATTTTGCTTCGACATTGCGCCGATTTCGCGGCCCTGGCGCCCCTTGCGCACCTGCCAGGAGTATCGGCTCCGCTCCCGGCGGGCAAGAGATCGACCGCGCTTTCAAAGGGTTAGCACGATCTTGCCGATATGCGCACTGGTTTCCATCAGCGCATGGGCGGCGGCCGCCTCTTTGAGCGGGAAGGTCTTGTAGATCACCGGTTTGACCTTGCCCTTGGCGATCATCGGCAGCGCATTGTCTTCGACCGCGCGCGCGATGGCCCCTTTGTCGGCGACCGAGCGCGAGCGCAGCGTCGAGCCCGTGTGATGCAACCGCTTGAGCATGATGCGGCGGAAATCCACCGTCGTCTTCGGTGAGCCTTGGAATGCGATCTGCACGATGCGCCCCTCCACCGCGGCCGCTTCGTAATTGCGCGCGATGTAATCGCCGCCGACCATGTCCAGTATAACGTCGGCGCCCTTGTCGCCGGTGGCCGCCTTGCAGGCTGCGACGAAGTCATCGGTTTTATAGTTAATGGCCACGTCGGCGCCGAGCTTGCGGCAGGCGGCGCATTTTTCCGTCGTGCCCGCGGTGGTGATCACGCGCGCGCCGAGCGCCTTGGCGAGCTGGATCGCCGTGGTGCCGATGCCGGACGAGCCGCCATGCACCAGGAAGCTCTCGCCGCTTTTGAGGCCGCCGCGCTCCACCATGTTGTGCCAGACGGTGAAGAAGGTTTCCGGGACCGCCGCCGCTTCCACCATCGACAGTCCGCCCACCGGCAGCGCGTGGCTTTCATGCGTGAGGCAATATTCGGCGTAGCCGCCGCCGACTACCAGCGCCATCACGCGGTCGCCGGTTTTCCAGCGCTTGACGTTCGGCCCGAGCGCCACGACCTCGCCGGCGATCTCGAGGCCCGGAATATCCGGCGCGCCGGCCGGCGGCGGATAAAGTCCCTGCCGTTGCATTACATCTGGCCGGTTGACGCCGGCGGCCGCCACCTTCACCAGGATCTCAGCCTGGCCGGGCGTGGGAACCGGGCGCTGCTCCGGCACCAGCATCTCCGGCCCGCCGGGGGCTTTGATGCCGATGGCCGTCATGCGAGTAGGAAGTGCGGTCATGGGTTCCTCGGTTTTTTAAGGGCAGGGCGCCTGTTTAGGTCGGCCTTGCCGATGTGACAACCCGCTTTGCTGCGGCTAAATTCTGCTTGGCGGAGGCGCGCATGGCGGCGATCGACGACGACGACAAGCCGAAGAAAAAGATCACCCATGAGATCGGGCAAGACCTGAGCCTGCTCTCGGTGGAGGAGCTGGCCGCGCGCGTGCAGTTGATGCACGACGAGATTTCGCGGCTGGAGGCCGACATGGCGGGCAAGCGCGCCTCGCGCTCGGCCGCCGACCAGTTCTTCAAGCGGTAGGCTTGCACCGTTCCCGTGTTCGGAGCCGACACAAAAAATCCGGCATTGGACGGAAGTTCTTAACGTGTCGTTAAGCCTTCTGGATCATTACTCTGATCGTCCATCTTCTTGGACATTGAGTGGCTCCTGTCCACTCTGTTTGACGCCTCCCTGTTATCAACTTCGAGCCGCCGGCGACGGCGGCTCTTTTTTGTCCCATTCCGGGACAGTTGCGGCTGCTATAGTGGCCGCGCGCTTAAGCTTGCCCGGCAACTATGTCGCAAAGTTTGCGCATCGCGGTCTGGACATTGCGGCCCGGCGGGAGCGATGCTGATCCTTACACGGGGCGCGTAACAGTCCCGGTGCATGGGTGAGGCGTAGCGTTATGGCTGAAAAGTCAGTGAACGAATTGCAGCCGGTGTCGTTTGGTGCGCGGCTTGCCAATTCGCAAGTGTTTGCCGATCTGTTCCGTGACGGCATGGCGCTGGTGGAGGAGACCGCGACCTATCTCGACGGTCCCGGCCGGCAGGAATCCAAGAAACTCGAGCGCGCCGCCGCGCTCGCCTACGCCACCGAAAGCATGCGGCTGACCACGCGGCTGATGCAGCTTGCTTCCTGGCTGCTGCTGCATCGCGCGGTGAAGGAAGGCGAGATGTCGCTCGCCCAGGCCAACAAGGAGAAGAGCAAGGTCAAGCTCGCCGCCGCCGACTTCCACGAACCGCATAATCTGGAATTGCTGCCCGCCGCCCTGCGCGAGCTGATTGAGCGTTCGCGCAAGCTGCAAGGCAAAGTGCGCCGGCTCGACGCCAGCATCCACAATCACGACGCTCCCGACCGGGCCGCGATGATCAATCCAGTCGAGCGCCAGCTCGGCCTGCTGAAGGCGGCGTTCGGCGCGGAAAGCGTTTAGTGTGACGCAGGAAATAGTTTTTGGGCTGTTCTTGCTGGCGATGGCGTTGATCTTGGCTGCGGCTGCAGGGTGGTATCTGAAGGGCGATAGGGAAAATGTCCGGCTATTCGGCGCGAACGCCGTTTGGCCGACGGTTACCGGACAAATTGGCTCGGTCCAGATCGTCGAGACTGGCAGCTCCGAAGACAGCAACAGTTGGTGCGAGCCGAAGGTCGATTACACCTATACGGTGGCAGGTCGGGAATATGCGGGCACGCGCATCAAATTCAGTCGTTTAAAGAATGTCAGCAACAAGACGGCGCGCGCCGTAACCGCCAATTACGCCGTCGGAGCTACAGTGGTCGCTTATGATCCGGCCAATCCGCAAAATTCCGTTCTTGATCGAACCGCCAAACCACCCGCAATCACATTTTGGACCGGGGTTTTGTTCGTCTTCGCGGCGATCGTGCTGGCCCTTGCCGTGGTGATGCTGAGCATTACGGCGTAGCGTTTGCCGGCTTAAACAAAAACCCCCGCATGACGCGGGGGTTTTTCGTTGCGAGTGCAACCCTCGCGCTATTTCTTGTCGGCCTTCTTGTCGTCGGCCTTCAGGAAGCCCGAGAACTTCTTCTGGAAGCGCGACAGCCGGCCGCCGCGATCGAGCAGATGCTGCTGGCCGCCGGTCCAGGCCGGGTGCGATTTCGGGTCGACGTCGAGATGCATGACATCGCCCTCCTTGCCCCAGGTCGAGCGGGTGGTGAATTCGCTGCCGTCGGTCATCACAATCTTGATGGCGTGGTAGCCGGGATGGATGTCTTGTTTCATCGGTTCGGTTCCGTGGGGCGCCTGCGCGCCGAAAGGGGCTGAATTTGGCGGGTCTATACAGGACCGAAGCGAAAGCGGCAAGTCGCCGCAATTGACCCGGATCAAGGCCGCAGGGCATTGTCCGGCCTCTTCTACGCAGGCCGTCGACCCTATGCTCGGCGGCCTTTCACAATAATGCCTTGAGCTTGGCGAACAGCTTTCGGCCTCGCCATTCTGGCGGCAGCCTTCGGCTTGGTTGGGAATAGATCCGATGGGAAGACAGGAATTCCGCGCTGCCAGCTCTCTCGCGGCCGTCTTCTCGGTCAGGCTGCTCGGCCTGTTCATGATCTATCCGGTGTTTGCCGCCTATGCCGAGCAGCTTTCGGGTTCGACGCCCTACCTGGTCGGAGAGGCGCTCGGCATTTACGGACTGAGTCAGGGGCTCTTGCAGATTCCGTTTGGTCTGCTGTCCGACAAGTTTGGACGCAAGCCGATGATCGTCGTGGGGCTGATCATTTTCGCGATCGGCAGCGCCGTGGCGGCGCTCTCCACCTCGATCGGCGGCGTCATCGTCGGCCGCGTGCTGCAGGGCGCCGGCGCCGTCGGCTCGGTGATCCTGGCGCTGGTGGCCGATCTGACCACCGAGGAGAACCGCACCAAGGCGATGGCCATGGTCGGCATCACCATCGGCGGCTCCTTCATGGTCGCGCTGGTGGCCGGCCCGATCCTCGCGACATTCATCGGCGTCCAGGGCATCTTCTGGCTGATGGTGGGGCTGGCGCTTGCCGGCATCGCGATCACCGAGTTCGTCGTACCTAGTCCGCGCCAAATACGCGTCCATCGCGATGCCGAAGCGGTGCCAGCATTGATCGGTTCGGTATTGTGGAATGGCGAACTCTTGCGACTTGATATCGGGATATTTGCACTGCATGCGATGTTGACGGCGAGCTTCCTGGTGGTGCCCGGCCTGTTGCGCGGCACGCTGGACATCGCAACCCATAATGATTGGATGATCTATCTGCCGGTGCTGCTGGTCTCGGTTGCTGTGATGGTGCCGGCGATCATCGTGGCCGAGAAGTATCGTCGCATGAAGGGCGTGTTTGTATGCGCGGTTGCCGCGCTCGTCGTCAGCCAGGTGATGCTCTACTTCGGCGCGCACAATCTGTATGCCCTGCTGGCCGCGCTCATCCTCTTCTTCTCAGGTTTCAATGTGATGGAGGCGAGCCTGCCCTCGCTCATCACCAAGGTGGCGCCACCCGATGCCAAGGGTACGGCGATGGGCCTATATTCGAGCTTGCAATTTTTCGGGATTTTCGTCGGCGGCATTGTTGGCGGCTGGGCGAACCAGACGGGGGGCACCGCCGGGGTTTTTGCGCTGACGGCTGTGCTGGCGCTGCTCTGGCTCATCGCCGCGGCCACCATGGCGCAACCAAGCTATCTGACGACCCGGCTGCTCCCCATTAGCGACGGCCAAGCCGGCGACGCCGAGAGCCTCGCCGCAAAGCTGCGTCAGGTGCCGGGCGTGGCTGTGGCCGTCGTGATCGCCGAGGAAAAGCTCGCCTATCTCAAGGTCGATTCCAAAACCTTCGACGCCGCCATGGCGGCATCGTTGGCCGGCGCCTCACGGTGAGGCGGAGATAGCCCGCCAGGCCATCCGGTTCACCGGCTTGCCCGACACCGGGTTCTTGTCCTCGCCGGCAAAAACAAAGCCGTGCTTCTCGTAGAAGCGGATGGCGCGGGCGTTGTCCTTATTGACCAGCAGCTCGAGGCCTTGCGGCGAAAGCCGCTTGGCCTCGTTGAGCAACGTGAGCGCAACGCCGGAACCCCAATATTCGGTCGCGACCACGATCTGATCGAGATACATCGTCTCGGGGTCGACGGTGACGAAACCGATGAGTGCGCCGTTGTCTTCCGCGACCACGACGCGCGCCACCGGCACCAGCTCCTTGCGCCAGCGTTCGCGCCACCAGGGAACGCGCTCGGTGAAATTGAGATGCGGATAATGCTTTTGCCAGGTGCGCCGCCACAGCTCGATCGCCGCGTCTTCGTCGGCGGCGCAGTAGGGGCGCAGGGTGATCTTGGCGCTCACCGTTCGGTCAGCTTGAACTCGATGCGGCGGTTGCGCCGGTAGGCGTCCTCGCTGGTACCGATCTCGATCGGCTGGAATTCGCCGAAGCCGGCGGCGACCAGCCGCTGCGGCGAGACACCCTTGCCGACCAGGTATTGCACCACCGAAATCGCGCGCGCCGCCGACAGGTTCCAGTTCGACTTGAACACGCCGCCGGTGATCGGCCGCACGTCGGTGTGGCCATCGACGCGCAGCACCCAGGCGATATCGGTGGGGATTTGCTTCTCGAGTTCGACCAGCGCGCCCGCCACCTTGTCGAGCTCGGTGAGCGCCTCCGGCTTGAGATCGGCCTTGCCGGTGTCGAAGAACAGCTCCGATTGCAGCACGAAGCGGTCGCCGACCACGCGCATGTCGGGCCGATTGCCGAGGATTGCGCGCAGCTTGCCGAAGAAGTCGGAGCGGTACTTGGTCAGCTCCTGCACCTTCTGCGCCAGCGCCAGATTGAGCCGCTGGCCGAGATCGGCGATCTTGTTCTGCGCCTCCTTGTCCTTCTTCTCGGAGGCGTCGAGCGCCACCTCGATGGCGGCGAGCTGGCGGCGCAGCGCCGCGATCTGCTGGTTGAGGATCTCGACCTGCGCCAGCGCCCGGGAGGAGATTTTCTTCTCGCCTTCGAGCTGGCCGGTGAGTTCGGAGACCTTGCCCTGCGCCGCGGTGGCGCCCGCGCCGGCGCCCTCGGCCAGGTCCTTGAATTTGTCGCGATCGCTCGCGGCGGAAGCGAGCGAGGCCTGCAACTGCGCGAGCTGGTCTTCCAGATTGGCCTTGCCGGTCTTCTCCAGCGACAGCAGTTCGGTGAGCTGGGCGATCTGCGCGTTGAGGCGGGTCAGCGCGGTATCCTTGCCGGCGACTTCCTGCTGCAAATAGAATTGCACCACCACGAACACGGTCAGGATGAAGATGATGCTGAGGATCAGCGTCGACAACGCATCGACGAAGCCCGGCCAGTAGTTCATGCCGCTTTCGCCGCGGCGCGTTCGTGCAAGCGCCATGATTTAGGTCACCTGTCGACCTTCTCGCGCACCATGACTTCCAGCAGCTTCTTGATCTCGCGCTGCTGCTCGGCCTGGCTGTCGACCCAGTCGCGGATCATCTGCTGCTCGCTACGCATGTGATGCACCAGGCCCTGGATCGCCTCGGCCAGATTGGACATGGCGGTGGAGGCGCCCTTGCTGGTGCCGGCCTGATCGACCGCCTCGCGCAGGCGATCGATGGCCGAACGCATCTCGCCGGTGCCGCCGCCGGCCACGATCGGCTCGGCGGCCTGGTCGTAAACGGTGGTGGAGAGCCAGTCTTCCAATTCGGTGTAGAAACGGTTCTGCGCCTGGCTCGATTGCAGGTCGAGGAAGCCGAGCACCAGCGAGCCGGCCAGACCGAACAGCGAGGACGAGAACGATATGCCCATGCCGCTGAGCGGCGCGGCGAGGCCCTCGCGCAGCGAGTCGAACATGCTGCCGGCATCGCCGCCGGCTTTCAGCCCCTGGATCACGCCGCCGACCGAACTCACGGTTTCGATCAGGCCCCAGAACGTGCCGAGCAGGCCGAGGAACACCAACAACCCGGTCATGTAGCGCAGGATATCGCGCGCCTCGTCGAGGCGGGTGGCGATCGAGTCGAGAATGCTGCGCATCAATTGCGCCGACATCGCCATGCGGCCGACGCGGCTGCCGAGGATCGCCGCCATCGGCGCCAGCAGCACCGGCGGCCGCTCGACCGCGAGGCCGGGATCGGCGAGGCGGAAATTATTGACCCAGGCGATTTCCGGATAGAGGCGGATCACCTGGCGCGCCGACAGCACGATGCCGATCAGCAAGACCCCGATGATCAGCGCGTTGAGGCCGGGATTGGCCATGAACGCCACTTCGATCTGCTTGTGCAGCAGGAAGGCGACCAGCCCGCCGAGCACGACGAACACCAGCATCCGGAACAGGAAGATGCGGGGCGATGACAGTTTGAGCGGATCGAGTTCTTTTGCCATGAGCTTCAAAAGTTAGCGCCGGCCGGGTCGGACCCACGCAATATGGCACAGACCCAGACCAAGGAAAAAGCAACTGTGCCGGTCCCCCAGCATAAATCGGCGGATTGAGTTTAAATTGCGGTCGGCTTCAACCCTTGCCGGCGTCTTTAAGCACGCTCAGCAGCTCTTTATGGATGGCGTCGTTGCCGGCGGCGACGTGGCTCTTGGCGAACATGTCGTCGCCGTCGTCGCAATCACTGACGAAACCGCCGGCCTCGCGCACCAGAATTAATCCGGCCGCGATATCCCACGGCTTGATATCGCGCTCCCAATAGCCGTCGAGCCGGCCGGCGGCGACCCAGGCGAGGTCGAGCGCGGCGGCGCCGAAGCGGCGCAGGCCGGCGACGTGCTCCTGCATGGCGCCGGTCTCCTTGGCCGCCAGCGCGAGGTCGCCGCGGCCGATATGCGGCAGTCCGCAGGCGATCACGGAGTCGGCGAGGCGCTTGCGGCCGGCGACGCGGATGCGCTGCTCGTTCATGAACGCACCCTTGCCCTTCTCGGCGATGAACATCTCGTCGTTCGCCGGATTGTAGATCAGGCCGGCGATAATCGCGTGCTCGCGTTCGAGCGCGATCGAGATCGCGAATTGCGGAATGCCGTGCAGGAAATTGGTGGTGCCGTCGAGCGGATCGACGATCCAGCGATGCGACTTGTCGGCGCCCTCGCGTTGGCCTCCTTCCTCGCCAAGAAAGCCATAACCGGGCCGCGCCTTGCTCAGCTCGGCGAACAGCGTCTCCTCGGCGCGGCGGTCGGCGGACGAGACGAAATTGGCCGGGCCTTTGAGCGAGACCTGCAGCTTCTCCAGCTCGCCGAAATCGCGCTTGAGCGCGCGCGCGGTCTTGCGCGCGGCGGCGATCATGACGTTGAGCAAAGCGGAGTGGTGCATGCGCGTGGGGTCTGCCCGCGAAGGCGTGCGCCGTCAAGAGCGCGGCGGTAGCGTCGACAGCCACTTGTTGGCCGCCTTCTCGGCGGCGTCGCGCACCTGTTGCGTCTGCCTGCCGGCGAAGACGTCGAGTTCGGGATCGCTGGACCCGCCCGTCTTGGCGACGATGTGCCATTTGATCGCCTCGGTGGCATCGGCCGGCACGCCGCGCCCGGCCATCAGAATGCGCGCCAGCCGGTCCTGCGCGATCGCGCTGCCGCGCCGCGCCGCGATCAGGAACAGCTTGGCGGCGGCGGCTTCGTTCTTGGCGATGCCGCTGCCGTTGAACTGGGCGATGGCGTACTCGACCATGGCGTCGACATTGCCGGCGACCGAGGCCAGCCCCATCAGGCGCGCGGCCTCGGACACGTCCTTCGGCACGCCGCGGCCTTCCTTGACCATGGTGGCCAGCGCGTATTGCGCTTCCGCGTTTCCGGCGTCGGCGGCCTGCCGGAACAGTTCGGCGGCGCGCGCGAAGTCCTGCGGGAACTGCTGGCCTTGCAGGTAGAGCAAGCCGAGATCGTAGGCGGCGGGCGCGTGACCGAGCTTGGCGGCGGCCGCCAGCAGGCGGGCGGCTTCGTCCGGGTTGCGCGGTCCGGCGCGGCCTTCGAGGTTGAACATCGCCAGCGCGAACATGGCGTCACGGTTGCCGTGCGCGGCGGCGAGCTTGTACCACTGCGTGGCCTTGCTGTCGTCGCGGCCGACGCCGAAGCCTTGCGCGTAGATTTCGCCGAGCAACGTCATGGCGGCGGGATCATTCTGCTGCGCGCGCTTGGTGGCCTCGGCGAGCGCGGTCAAATAATAGCCGCGCTGAAAGGCGCCATAGGCGAGGTCGAGATTGCCGGTGTCCGATTTGGCCGCGGCAGGCGGAACGGGCGGTGGCGTTTTTTTCGCAGGCTGCGCCAATGCTGGCGCGGCCAGGGCAGCGAGCGCACACAGCGCAACGATCGTGCTGCGCCGCCTCGCCGTCATGCCGCGCTCTCCGGCAGGCGCAGATGCCCGGCGGCGCGGGCCATCGTTTCGACGATCGCCTGCGGGTCGCGCCACAGCCAATCGCCGAGCGCGACGAAATCGGCGCCGGCCTTCGCCAGCGGCGCCACTTCCTCGTCCGACGCGGCATAGGCGACGCAAGGGGCCTCGAACACCTCCGCCCACCAGGCGACGCGCTCCTCGATCGCGTCGAAACTCGGCCGTTCGCCGGCAGCGCCGGGCTCGCCGAACATTACGTAGTCGGCGCCCGCTTCGGCCGCGGCCATGGCGTCGTGGCGGGTGGTCAGGCCGCCGACGCCCACGATGCGTTCGGGCTTGAGAAGCTCCAGCGCGGCGGTGAACTCCGCAATGCCGGTCAAATGCGCGCCGTCGGCGCCGGCGCGCGCCACCAGGTCGGCGTGGCCGTCGAGCAGCAGCGCCGCGCCCTTGTCCTGGACGGCGGGGCTGAGCGTCTTGGCGCGGTTGATCTGCGTGCGCTCGTCACCCTCGGCCAGGCACAGCAGCACGGCGGCGACGTCACCGGCCGCCAGGGCCGCGGCAAGAGTCACGGAAAATGCTTGCGCGTCAGCGACCGGCGGCGTCACCAGATAGAGGCGCGGCGCCGGGCGCGGGTCGGCCTGTTTGGGTCGGGAAGTCTGAGGTCGGGAAATCATGGCCCCCGCATGGTAGCGCAATCGGGCGGAAGATTGACACGGGCGCCGGCAGGATGGCGCGGGAGCCTGCGCGCATGGACGCGCGGCGGCCTGCTCGCTAGCATTGCGTGCAAAGCCGCCGAACAAGGGCGGATCGCACAAAGCCTCGGGGAGAAAGCATGCTCAAACGCCTGCCGTTGCTGCTGCTATGCCTTGCCGCCGCGCCGGTCGCGCCCGCCACGGCGGCCGACTATCCTAGCCGCGCCATCAAGATGGTGGTGCCGTTCGCGCCCGGCGGCGGCACCGACGTGCTCGGCCGCATCATCGCCCAGCGTCTGGCCGAGCAATGGGGCCAGGCGGTGGTGGTCGAAAATCAGCCCGGCGCCTCCGGCGGCATCGGCACCAGAGCCGCCGCCAAGGCGGAGCCGGACGGCTACACGCTGCTGATGGCCTCGACCGGCGCGCTGATGGCGGCCTCCGCCGCGCTGGCGCCGGAAGGGCATTTCGACGTCAACAAATTTTTCGCACCGATCACCGTGGTGGCGGCGCCGCCTTATCTGCTGGTGGTCAATCCGAGCGTAAAAGCCGACTCGGTCGCCGAACTGATCAAGCTCGCAAGCGAAAAGCCGAAAGCGCTGTCGTTCGGATCGTCCGGCATCGGCGCCGCTTCGCATTTGTCGGGCGCCTTGTTCGAAAAGGATGCCAAGATCGAGATGCTGCACGTGCCCTACAAGGGAACCGGTCCGGCGGTCACCGATCTGCTGGGCGGCCGCATTGACATGATGTTCTCGCCCTCGACCACGGTGCAGGCGTTCGTCGCGGCCGGCAAACTCAAGGCGCTCGCCGTAACCGGCGCCAAGCGCTCGAAGTTTTTCCCGAAGGTCCCGACGGTGGCGGAAGGCGGCTTGCCCGGCTACGCGTCGGTCGGCTGGTTCGGCCTGCTGGCGCCGGCGCACACGCCGCCTGAGATCGTCGACAAGCTCAACAAGGCGGTGGTCGCGATCATGGCGACGCCGGACGTCAAGGACCACATGGCCAAGCTCGGCGCCGAGCCGGAGCCGCAGAGCCCGGAAGAGTTCGCCCGCTACATCAATGCCGACGTGGCGAAATGGAGCGCGCTGGTGAAGGAGCAGAACATTACGATTCCGGGGGCGGGGAAGTAATTAGTCTGTCATGGCCGGGCTTGTCCCGGCCATCTCGCTTAGGTGGGCAAGACGTTTACGTCCCTAAGCGGGATCGCCGAGTCAAGCCCGGCGATGACAACTGATAGGGTTGCGCCGCATCTGGGGCACGCCGCCTCACTTCGGCATCGGGATCGGGCCCATGTCCTTCGGGACCTTGTAGCCCTTCTGCACGGCGGGGCGCGCGGCGATGCTCTCGTACCAGCGCCGCACGTTGGGATATTGCTTGAGATCGACGGTGTGCCATTCGAAGCGCGAGATCCACGGCCAGATCGCGATGTCGGCGATGGAATACTCGTCGGCGACGAAATCGCGCCCGGCGAGCCGCGTGTCGAGCACCTTGTAGAGCCGGTGCGTTTCCTTGAGATAGCGCTCCTCGGCGTAGGGCGCCTTGCCGGGATTATTTTTCACGAAGTGATGCACCTGGCCGATGATCGGACCGACGCCGCCCATCTGCCACATCAGCCATTCGATGGTGCGGTAACGGTCTTCGCCGGATTTCGGCAGCAGCTTGCCGGTTTTGTCGGCGAGATAGATCAGGATTGCGCCCGACTCCATCAGCGCCATGTCGTTGTCGCGGTCGACGATCGCCGGGATGCGGTTGTTGGGCGCGATCTTGAGGAACGCGGGCGCGAACTGCTCATCCTTGGAAATGTTGATGGCGTGCACGGTGTAGGGCAGGCCGAGCTCTTCCAGCGCGATGGAAACCTTGCGGCCGTTCGGCGTCGTCCAGGTGTAGAGATCAATCACGGTTAGGTCCTTTGCGTTTCAATTCGTCAAGCCCGGCAATGACAAGTCACCTACGCCGCCTTCTTTTCCAGGTCGGCCTTCCATTGCCCCATGGCGGCGAGGCCATTCATCTTGGCGCGATGTGAAAAGGCGCGCTGGGCGGCGGCGACGTTTTCGCTCTTGCCGCGCCAGGTGGTCTGCGGCGCGTGCTGCAGCGCGCGGCCATAGGAGAAGGTGAGCGCCCACGGCAAGTTGCCGATTCGGTTCATCGCGTCGAGATGGGCGGTGGCCTCCTCGTCACTTTGCCCGCCGGACAGGAAGGCGATGCCCGGCACCGCCGCCGGCACGCAGGCTTTAAGAATCTTCACGCTGCGCGCGGCCACTTCTTCGACCGAGGCTTTGCTCCCGCTCTTCTTGCCCGGCACGATCATGTTGGGCTTGAGCACCATGCCCTCGAGCGCGACGCGGTTATGGTAGAGCTGCTGGAAGGTCTCCTTCAGCACCCATTCGGTGACCTTGAAGCAGCGCTCGATGTCGTGGCCGCCGTCCATCAGCACTTCCGGCTCGACGATCGGCACGATCTGCGCCGCCTGGCAAAGCGCGGCATAGCGCGCCAGCGCATGGGCATTGGCGTAGATGCAGGTGTGGGTCGGTATGCCGGCGCCGATGTCGATCACCGCCCGCCATTTGGCAAAGCGCGCGCCCTGCGCGTAATATTTCGGCAGCCGGTCGGCGAGCTTGTCGAGGCCGATGGTCACCACTTCGCCCGGGCAGTTCGGCAGCGGCTTGGTGCCTTCGTCGACCTTGATGCCGGGGATCGCGCCAGCCTTTTTGATTATGTCGACCAGCGGCGTGCCGTCCTTGCCCTTCTGCCAGATGGTCTCGTCGTACAGGATGACGCCGGAGATGTGCTTCATGCCGTCGCCTGAGCGGAACAGCATCTCGCGGTAGTCGCGGCGGACGTCCTCGGTCGATTCCACACCGATGGCGTCGAAACGCTTCTTGATGGTGCCGGAGGATTCGTCGGCGGCCAAGATGCCTCGGCCTGGCGCCACCATGGCCAGCGCCACTTTGTTCAATTCATCGAGATTCATCGTTGTCTCCCGTCTAGCTCGTCATTTTATTCTAAGCACCTCGACCCCCGGCAGGGGCTTGCCTTCCAGCCATTCCAGAAAGGCGCCGCCGGCGGTCGAGACATAAGTCAGCCGGTCGGTTACGCCCGCCGCATTGAGCGCGGCCACGGTGTCGCCGCCGCCCGCCACCGAGACAAGTTTTCCGGCCGCAGTCAGTTCCGCCACCGCTTCCGCCACTTCGACAGTGCCGTTGTCGAACGGTTCCAGCTCGAAGGCGCCGAACGGCCCGTTCCACACCAGCGTCTTCGAGCGCGCCAGCACCGAGACCACCTGCTCGACGCTGCGCGGGCCGATATCCAGGATCATGTCGCGCTCGCCGACCTTATCGATGTCGACCACGCGCGAGGGCGCATGCGCCTCGAATTTTTCCGCCACCACCGCGTCGACCGGCAGCACGATTTCGCGCTTGCTCGCTTTGGCCGCGGCCATGATCTTTTGCGCGGTGGCGGCCAGGTCAGCCTCGGCAAGGCTTTTCCCAATACTTTTGCCGAGGCCAAGCAAGAAAGTATTGGCCATGGCGCCGCCGATGATCAGCACGTCGACTTTTTCGAGCAGATGGCCGAGCAGATCGAGCTTGGTGGAAATCTTGGCGCCGCCAACGATGGCCGTGAGCGGGTGCGCCGGCTTGTCGAGCACTTTCTCGAAGGCCTCCAATTCGGCCTGCAACGTGCGTCCGGCATAGGCCGGCAGAACGTGCCCCAAACCCTCGGTCGAGGCATGCGCGCGATGCGCGGCCGAGAAGGCGTCGTTGACCCAGATGTCGCCGAGCTTGGCGAGCGACGCGACGAAGGCTGGATCGTTTTTTTCCTCGCCCGGATAGAAGCGCGTGTTCTCCAGGCAGACGATGTCGCCTTGCTTCATCGCCGCCACCGCGCGCTCAGCGGTCTCGCCGATGCAGTCGTCGACGAATTTCACCGGCCGCTTGAGGATATGGGCGACCTCAGCGGCCACCGGCTTGAGCGATTGCTTAGGGTCGCGCCCCTTCGGGCGGCCGAAATGCGAGAGCAGGATCACCTTGGCGCCCTTGTCGGCGACCTCGGTGATCGCGTGCGCCATGCGCTCGATGCGGGTGGAGTCGGTGACCACGCCGTTCTCCACCGGCACGTTGAGATCGACGCGCACCAGCACGCGTTTGCCCTTCACGTCGACGTGGTCGAGGGTGCGGAACGCGCTCATGGTTTGCTCGAGCCAGCGCGGCGTTAGATCAACTTGCCCATCGCCACGGCGGTATCCGCCATGCGGTTGGAGAAGCCCCATTCGTTGTCGTACCACGCCATCACGCGCACCAGCGTGCCGTCCATCACCTTGGTCTGGTCCATGTGGAAGACCGAGGAATGCGGATCGTGGTTGAAATCGATGGAGACGTTGGGCGCCGTGGTGTAGCCGAGGATGCCCTTGAGCTGCTGCTCGGCCGCGCGCTTGATCGCGCCATTGACCTCGTCCTTGCTGGTGGCGCGCTTGGCGATAAATTTGAAATCGATCATGGAGACGTTCGGCACCGGCACGCGGATCGCCACGCCGTCGAGCTTGCCGTTGAGTTCCGGCAGCACCAGCCCGACCGCCTTGGCGGCGCCGGTCGAGGTCGGGATCATCGACAGCGCAGCCGCGCGCCCGCGATAGAGATCCTTGTGCATGGTGTCGAGCACCGGCTGGTCGCCGGTATAAGCGTGGATCGTCGTCATGAAGCCCTTGTCGATGCCGATGGCGTCGTTGAGCACCTTGGCGACCGGGGCGAGGCAGTTGGTGGTGCAGGAAGCGTTGGAGACGACCTTGTGATCCTTGGTCAGCTTGTCGTGGTTGACGCCATAGACCACGGTCAAGTCGGCGCCGTCGGCGGGCGCCGACACCAGCACGCGCTTGGCGCCGGCCGTGAGATGCATCGAGGCCTTGTCCTTGGCGGTGAAGATGCCGGTGCATTCCATCGCGATGTCGATGCCGAGATCCTTCCACGGCAGCGTGGTCGGGTCCTTGATGGCGGTGACCTTGATGGCGCCGTTGCCGACGCTGATCGTGTCGCCTTTGACCGTCACTGTGCCGGGGAAGCGGCCGTGCACGCTGTCGAAGCGCAGTAGGTGCGCATTGGTTTCGACCGGCGCGAGATCGTTGATGGCGACGATTTCGATGTCGGTGCGCTCGGCTTCGGCGATGGCGCGCAGGATATTGCGGCCGATGCGGCCGAACCCATTGATGGCAACCCGGATAGTCATTGCAGTCGCTCCCGGCTCATTTAACTTGTCTTGCAACCTGTCATGGCCGCAATCGGCCACGACGCGTATTGACCCAAATCAACTTTTCTCAAGCTTGCGCGCGGCCGCATCGGCGACCGCCTCTGCGGTAACGCCGAAATGCTTGTAAAGGTCCTTGTAAGGCGCGCTGGCGCCGAAACCGGTCATACCCACGAAGACGCCGTCGGAACCGATGATGGCGTCCCAGCCCTGGCGCACGGCGGCTTCCACGCCGACCTTGACCGGTGCGGAGCCGATCACAGCGCGGCGCGCGCTGTCCTTCGCCTCCAGCAGCAGTTCGAAGCAGGGCACCGACACCACGCGCGCCGAAATGCCGCGTGCGGCCAGCAGCTTTTTCGCCTCCACCGCGATCGCGACTTCCGAGCCGGTGGCGAAGATCGATACGTCGGCTTTGCCGTCGGCCGCCGCGATCTCGTAGGCGCCTGCGGCGCAACGGTTGCTCGTGAGGAAATTCTGGCTGAGCTGCGGCAGGTTCTGCCGCGTGAGTGCCAGCACGCTCGGGCGATGGCGCGCTTGCAGCGCGAGCTGCCAGCACTCGAGCGTCTCCACCGCGTCGCACGGGCGGAACACCAGCAAGTTCGGGATCGCGCGCAGCGCGGCCAGGTGCTCGACCGGCTGATGCGTCGGGCCGTCCTCGCCCAGCCCGATGGAGTCATGCGTCATGATGTGGATGACGCGCACGCCCATCAGCGCGGCCAGTCTTATGGCGGGACGACAATAATCGGAGAACACCAGGAACGTGCCGGAATAGGGGATGATGCCGCCATGCAGCGCCATGCCGTTCATGGCGGCGGCCATGCCGTGTTCGCGCACGCCGTAGTGGATGAAACGGCCGGCGTAATCGGCCGCGCTCATCGCCGTCATCGATTTGGTGCGCGTGTTGTTGGAGCCGGTGAGATCGGCCGAGCCGCCGATCATTTCCGGCAATGCCGGGATCAGGCTCTCGAGTGCGAATTCGCAAGCCGTGCGGGTGGCGATGTCCTTCGGCGTGGCGGCGAGGCTCTGCTTGACCGCACGCACCGCGTCGGAAAACGCCGGCTTCGGCAGGTCGCCTTTCATGCGGCGCTCGAATTCGGCGCGCTTTCCAGCATCGAGCGCGGCGAGGCGCTTGCTCCAGTCGGCATGCGCGCCCTTCGATCGCTCGCCGGCCTTGCGCCAAGCGGACAGAATGTCGGCGGGAATGTCGAATGGCGCGTGGCTCCAGCCCAGCTTCTCGCGCGCGCCTTTGATCTCGTCGGCGCCGAGCGGCGAACCATGCGATGACGCCTTGCCGGCTTTGGTCGGCGCGCCGAAGCCGATGGTGGTCTTGCACGCGATCAGCACCGGCTTGTCGGACGATTGCGCTTTCTCCAGCGCCGCGGCGATGGCTGCGGGATCGTGTCCGTCAACGCGCGAGGCGGTCCAGCCGGCGGCCTCGAAGCGTTTCACCTGATCGACGTTGTCGGTGAGCGACAAGGCGCCGTCGATGGAAATGCCGTTGTCGTCGAACAGCACGATCAGCCGGTTGAGCTTCAGGTGACCGGCGAGCGCGATGGCTTCCTGGCTGATGCCTTCCATCAGGTCGCCATCGGAGGCGAGCACGTAAGTCTTGTGATCGACCACGTCGGCGCCGAACTCGGCGGCGAGATGCCGCTCCGCGATCGCCATGCCGACCGCGTTGGCGAGCCCTTGCCCGAGCGGGCCGGTGGTGGTCTCCACGCCGGGCGTGTGGCCGTATTCCGGATGACCGGCGGTGATCGAGCCGAGCTGGCGGAAGCGCTTGATCTGATCGAGCGTCATCGCCGGATAGCCGGTGAGATAGAGCAGCGCGTAGATCAGCATCGAGCCGTGGCCGGCAGAGAGCACGAAGCGGTCGCGGTCGGGCCAGGCCGGATCGGCGGGATCGAATTTCAAAAAGCGCGTAAACAGGACGGTCGCCACGTCGGCGGCGCCCATGGGCAGGCCGGGATGGCCGGATTTCGCCTGTTCTACGGCGTCCATCGCCAGCGCTCGGATGGCATTGGCCATGCTGGTAAGGGCGACGGCGGAACTAGCGGCCGCTTGCTCGCGGCGCGCTGTGGGCGCCACGGCGGCCGTCGGCGAAGCGTTTGCACTCATGGAAATGGCCTGTTTGCGTGGGGTGGATAGCATGTGAGGCCCTTGAGTCAATGTGACGGCGCCACCGCCGGGCAGCCATGCACAGGCGCTCGAAAACATCGGGGTAAATCGCTCGCCAAGCGTTGACGGCAGGATCGCGCGGCACGTAAGCTTCTTCGCCTAAATCTTTGCCCCCGCAAGAGTTTTTGAGCGCGGATGATGGCGATGCCCGACCAAAGCGCGATCGATAGCGCGGTGAAGCGTCTGGCGCTGGCGTTGGATTCGCTTGATGCCGCGGTCGAGCGCCGACGCGAGGCCGACCGCAGCGAGGAGGGGCTGGCGAGCCAGCTCCACGCGCTGGGCGTCGACCGCACCCGGCTTGCCGCCGCGCTCGACGGTGAAGCCGCGCGCTCGCGCCGGCTGGAGACCAGCAACCGCGAGATCGCGCAGCGGCTGGACGCGGCCATCGCCAGCATCCAGTCGGTGCTGGACACTAACGAGTAGCGCATGATCCCGAAAAGTGGGAACCGGTTTTCGGACAAGATCATGCGCAAGGAAAAATGATATGGCGCAGGTGAACGCAACGATTGCCGGCCGCCAATATCGTCTTGCCTGCGAGGACGGGCAGGAGGAGCATCTGCTTGCGCTTGCCAAGGATCTCGACGGGCGGATCGAGGAACTGCGCAAGAAATTCGGCGAGATCGGCGACACAAGGCTCACGGTGATGGCGGCGCTGATGGTGGCCGACGAATTGGCGGAAGCCACGCGCAAGATCCGCCGCCTGGAGGAAGAGGGCAACGCGCTGCAGGATGCCCGTATAGTCGCCGCCGACCGCGCCAAGGCGGCCTCGAGCGCGGTGGTTAACGCCTTCAACTCGGCGGCCGAGCGGATCGAGGGCATCACCAAGAAGCTCAATCAGAGCCTCGGCAACGGCGTGGCGATCGGGTAACGCCTTGATGCTGGATGCCAAAGAGATCGACGCGCGTATTCGAGGCAGCTTCGCGCGTCAGACGATCATGACGACGTTGGGCGCGGAGATCGCCGCCGTGCGCGCGGGCGAAGTAGAGATTGTGCTGCCCTTCTCGGACAGAATCCTTCAGCAGCATGAATTCATCCACGCCGGCGCCGTTGCGACCATCGCCGACAGCGCCTGCGGCTATGCGGCGCTGACCGTCATGCCGCGCGATGCGGCCGTGCTGACCACCGAGTTCAAGATCAACCTGTTGGCGCCGGCCAAGGGCGAGCGGCTGCGCGCGGTCGGCCGCGTCGTTCGCAGCGGAAAGAAGCTGGTAATCACGCTCGGCGAAGTGTTTGCGGAGGAGGGCGGCGCCCGCAAACAGGTTGCGCTCATCACCGCGACGATGATGGTGGTCGAGACCGGCACCGGCTTGCGCGATTGAGTTCCTTCTTACCTCTCCCATAGAGAGAGGTCGACCGCCGAGCGCAGTGAAGGCGGGCGGGTGAGGGGTTAGAGTGTATCGTGAGGCTATAACCCCTCACCCGGCTCGCCATAGCGCGTCGAAGACGCGCGTAAACGCGCTTATGGCTCGCCGACCTCTCCCTATGGGAGAGGTGAAGTGCGTGGTGGCGCTTGCCCTCGCGACTCACTACATTCCCCAGGCGGGGCTGTGGGGCGCGTCTGGAGACAATTCCCCGGGGCCTTACGATCCTATCGGGAGCTGTCCCTGGCCGGGCTCGTGGGCTCGGTCACATGGCGCCCACCTACAACAGTAGGTTCCCGGGATCGCACTCCGACGGCCTTCGCGGCTCCGCACTTATATTGATGTCCGACGTAACCAAACCCGACCAGACGAAAGCTGCGCTGCGCGCCACAGCCATGGCGCGGCGCGACGCATTGCCGGCAGCGGAGCGCGCTGCGGCGGCGGCGGCGATCGCAGAGCGCGCGTTTCCGGTACCGGTTGCGGCCGGCACCATCGTCTCCGGCTTCATGCCGATGAAGGCGAAGTCGGAGATCAATCCCATCCCGCTGCTGCGCAAGCTCGCCGATGCCGGCGCCAGCCTCGCGCTGCCGGCCATCGCCGGGCGCGGGTACCCGCTGATCATGCGCGCCTGGAGATTCGGCGCGCCACTGGCGTCGGGCCAATGGGGCATCCGCGAGCCGATGCCCGACGCGCCGGAAGTGGCGCCCGACATTGTCATCGTTCCGCTCGCCGCCTTCGACCGCCATGGCCACCGCATCGGCTACGGCGCCGGCTATTACGACCTGACCATCAACGCCCTGCGAGCGCAGAAGAAGGTCATCGCCATCGGCATCGCTTACGCGGCGCAGGAAATCCCCAAGGTGCCCGCCACGGAGCGCGACGCGCGCCTCGATCTCGTGCTAACGGAGCGCGAGATCATCGATTTCCGTGGAACCTGACGTTATGCGCATTCTTTTCATCGGCGACGTGATCGGCCGCTCCGGGCGCACCATCGTCAATGCGCGGCTGCCGGGCCTGATCGCCGAATGGAAGCTCGACCTGGTCGTGGTCAATGGCGAGAACTCGGCCGGCGGCTTCGGCATCACGGAAGTCATCTACAACGAGCTGATCGACGCCGGCGCCGACGCAGTCACGCTCGGCAATCACGCCTGGGATCAGCGTGAGGCGCTGGTGTTCATCGAGCGCGCGCCGCGCCTGATCCGCCCGGTCAACTATCCCAAGGGCACGCCCGGCCGCGGCGCCGCGCTGGTCGAGACCAAGAACGGCAAGCACGCGCTGGTGATCAACGCCATGGGCCGCGTGTTCATGGACGCGCTCGACGATCCGTTCGCCGCGGTCGAGCGCGAGCTTGCCGCCTGCGCGCTTAAAGTCAGCGCCGACGCCATCGTGCTCGACATGCATTGCGAGGCGACCAGCGAGAAACAGTCGATGGGGTATTTCGTCGACGGCCGGGTCAGCCTGATGGTCGGCACCCATACCCATTGTCCCACCGCCGATCATCGCATCATGCCGGGGCGCACCGCCTTCGTGTCGGACGTCGGCATGACCGGGGATTTCGAATCGGTCATTGGCATGACCAAGGACGAGCCGCTCAACCGCTTCCTGCGCAAGGTGCCGGGCGGCAAATTCGAGCCGGCGAGCGGCCCGGCCACGCTGTGCGCCATCGCGGTCGAAACCGACGATGCCAGCGGGCTCGCCAGCAAGGTCGGCGCCGTCCGCCTCGGCGGCATCCTGGAAGAAGCGCGACCGAAATTCTGGGAGTGACTTCTTTCCCTCCCCGCGCCTTCGCGGGGGATGGAAAGGATTAGTTGACCGCGACTCGCCGCGGTGATTCTTTAGCTGTGGTGATTCGCCGGTTTGTGCCCATGTCCGGCATCGCGACTCGGCACGGCGGGAATGACCTTAAACGTCAATCGCAATCTGGCGCTGGAGACCACACCCGACTTCGCGCCGGGCGTCACGCTCGCGACCGACGCGCGGGCGGAACTCGCCGCCCAATTCATCCCGGCCGGCTCGCGCGTGCTCGATCTCAGCGGTGCGACGACGCTGCAACGCTTGCTGCCGACCGGTTGCAGCTATCAGGGCATCGTCAACGATTTCAACGCCGACGACTTCCCGACCCAGGCCGCCGCCCATTCTGACATCATTGTTATGCTCGGCGCGCTCGAACGCATCGCCGACGTGGAGAACCTGTTCACCCATCTGCGCTTCTGCAAGCAGGACGTGATCCTGAGCTATCGTGCGACCGATCTGGCCGGGGGCGGCGACCGCGCCGGCTTCGCCAACGCGTTGAGCTTCTACGATCTCGCGCTGTTGTTCGATCGCTACGGCTTCCGCATCGAATGCAGCGCGCCGATCGACGCCGGCCAGGTGCTGATGCGGCTAACGCCGACCGAGCGGCTCAAGCCGGTCGTGGCTTGCAGCGTCGCGGTGATCTCCGATGGCGACATCGGCACGTTCGGCGGCCGGCTCGGCTATCAGACGATCAACGCGCTGCTGCCGGGTGAGGCAGAGGTGCATCATTT
>Ga0097691_1000477_pt1 | contig 35010 bp, 40 predicted proteins | sample NGESurdeep072012_8_FD_72858 | JGI IMG/M metagenome (GOLD analysis project Ga0097691, IMG submission 72858) | Arctic peat soil microbial communities from Barrow, Alaska - NGEE Surface sample 210-1 deep-072012 | ecosystem: Environmental > Terrestrial > Soil > Wetlands > Peat ... | reverse complement strand
TTCTTGGCATGCAAAGGTGCTTGATACGCCGTAGATGAATGGCAGAGCGCACCCCAGAGTTCAATGCACAATCCTCACCAGGCAAACATGAAACCCATACTGACGCTCGCCGGCGAACTCGCCGCCCGCAAAACCACCAGCCGGGCATTGGTCGAGGATGCGCTCATGCGCATCGCCGTTCCCTCGGGCGAGGGCGCGCGCGTGTTCCTGCGCACGCCTCGCGAGTCGGCGCTGGCCGAAGCGCAGGCGAGCGCCGCACTGCGCGCGCACGGCATCGTGCCCTCGCCGCTCGCCGGCATCCCGGTGTCGGTCAAGGATCTGTTCGACGTCGCCGGCGACATTACGCGAGCCGGATCGAAAGCGCTCGCCGATGCCGCCCCCGCCAAAGTCGATGCCAGCGTGGTGCGGCGGCTGCGCCAGGCGGGCGCGATCATCGTCGGCCGCACCAATATGGTCGAGTTCGCTTTCTCCGGATTGGGCCTCAATCCCCATTACGGCACGCCGAAAAATCCCTGGGACCGGGCTACCGGCCGCATTCCGGGCGGCTCGTCTTCGGGGGCGGCGGTGTCTGTTTCCGACGGCATGGCGGCAATGGGCCTGGGCACCGACACCGGCGGTTCGGTGCGAATCCCCTCCGCGCTCTGCGGGCTCACCGGCTTCAAGCCTACCGCGAGGCGCATACCCAAGGACGGAACCTTTCCTCTGTCCACTACACTGGATTCCATCGGCCCAATCGCGCCCAGCGTGGCCTGCTGCGCCCTGGTCGATAGCATACTCGCGGGCGACGTGCCGCTGGTGCCGCCGGCCCTGCCTCTGAAGGGCCTGCGCCTGGGCGTGGTGCAGGATTACGTTCTGGAGGGCTTGGATAGCGGCGTGGCGGAGGCTTTTGGCAAGGCGCTCGCCAGGTTGTCGCAGGCCGGGGCGAGTGTGACCGACGTGCGCTTTGAAGCCCTTCATCGACTGCCGCAGATCAACCAGAAGGGCGGCCTGGTGGTGGCCGAGGCCTATGCGGTACACCGTGAACTGATCGCGCGGCGCAAGGCCGATTACGACCCGCGCGTGGCGTCCCGCATCTTGCGCGGTGCCGACATGCGCGCGGCCGACTACATCGAAGTGCTGGCACAGCGCGCCGCCATGATCGCCGACAGCGCGCGCCTGGCCGCGCCCTATGATGCACTGCTGATGCCCACGGTGGCCATGGTCGCACCCGCCATTGCGCCGCTGGAGGCGGATGATCAACTCTACGGCAAGACCAATCTTGCCCTACTGCGCAATCCCAGCGTGGTGAATTTCCTCGACGGTTGCGCCCTGTCCATTCCCTGTCACCAGCGGGGCGAGGGCCCGGTGGGGCTGATGGTCGTAGGGCAAAGCGGCGAGGATCGGCGCCTGCTCGCCGTGGGGCTGGCGGTGGAGTCGGCGCTGCGCCAGTGAGGCCTGCGCGCGCGACAATCGTCTGGCCGCAGCGCCGGGGCTTACGCTGAGCGCGCCTGCAATCGACCGCCGCGCCGCGCGCCGCGCCTCGTCCCGCGCGGCCGCCACTTATGCCAAAGCTGCCGTGCTCGCACGCGAGGTGGAGGCGCGCATGCTGGAGCGGTTGCAGTACATCTTGCTCGAGCCTGGACGCATTCTCGACGCGGGTTGCGGCGAAGGCCATGGCGCCGAGCGCCTGGCCGAGCGCTATCCGGGCGCGCAAGTCCTGGGACTGGATTTCGCGCTGCCGCTGCTGCAGGCCGCGCGCGGCCACGACACCTGGCTGCGGCGCGTCCTCAAGCGCGCACGCGTCGATTACCTGTGCGCCGATTTCGCCTCCGTGCCGCTGGCTGCGGCGAGCGTGGATCTGGCCTGGTCCAACCTGGCCCTGCATTGTGCCGGCGATCCGCAACCGGCGTTCAAGGAGTTGCGCCGGGTGCTGAAGGTGGGAGGGCTCCTGATGTTCAGTTGCTACGGGCCGGACACCTTGAAAGAGCTGAAAAGCGCATTCGCCGCGCGCGATGGAGCAGCGCACGTGCACGGCTTCATCGACATGCACGACCTGGGCGATATGCTCTCGGCATGCGGCTTCGCCGCACCGGTGATGGACATGGAACTCATCACCCTGACCTATGCCGACGCTGACGCGCTGCTCGCCGACCTGCGCGCGACTGGCCAGCAAAACGTGCTTGCCGAACGCCGGCGCGGCCTCACCGGCAAGGGCGTGCTCGGCGCCATGCGCGCGGCGTACGAGAACCTGCGCCGCGACGGCAGACTACCGGCGAGCTTCGAGATCGTCTATGGTCACGCCTGGAAACCGGCGCAGCGCCTGACCGAAGACGGGCGCGCCATCGTCACGATGCAACCGCGGCGCGCGAAAGGCGCTTGATTTGATTTCCGGATCGATAGTGGTTAACCCTGAAACGCTTGATTAACCCTCTTGCGTATGATAGCTTACCAAACTTTTTTTGCCTTGGTCTACATTTTTGGCTTGGTCTACCTGTCGGTGAAGAGGGAACGATGAATAGCGTGCTTGGACGACTAATTGGTGGTTTGCTGCTGGCGCTCTACGCGGAGCTCGCACCCGCTGCCTACCAACTCAATTTTCAGCCGCCTGTGACTCGCGTCGCCGGCGAGATCTACGATCTGCACATGTTGATGATGTACGTCATCCTGGTGATTTTTTGTATCGTGTTCGGGGTGATGTTCTACTCCATCTATGCCCACCGCAAGTCCGTCGGCCACAAGGCCGCGCAGTTCCACGAGAACACCACCGTGGAAATCATCTGGACTGTGATCCCCTTCGTCATCCTCATCGGCATGGCCTGGCCTGCGACCAAGACCCTGATCGAGTTCAAGGACACGTCCAGCCCCGACATTACGATCAAGGCCACGGGTTACCAGTGGAAATGGGGCTACGACTACCTCAAGGGCGAAGGCGAGGGGGTTGCGTTCCTGTCCAACCTGGCCACGCCGCAGGATCAGATCCACAACCAGAAACCCAAGGGCGAAAACTATCTGCTCGAGGTGGACAACCCGCTGGTGGTGCCGGTGGGCAAGAAAGTGCGCATACTCACCACCGCCAACGACGTAATTCACTCGTTCTGGGTACCGGCCTTCGGCATCAAGCAGGACGCCATTCCCGGTTTCGTGCGCGACACCTGGTTCAAGGCGGACAAAGAAGGCACCTACCGCGGCCAGTGCGCCGAGCTGTGCGGCAAGGACCATGGCTTCATGCCGATCGTAGTCGAGGTGGTGTCGCCGGAGAAATACGCGCAGTGGGTTGCCGGGCAGAAGACGAAGGCAGCCGCGGCCGCCGAGGATCCGAACAAGCAATGGAGCGCGGACGAGCTGAAGGCCAAGGGCGAGAAAGTCTACGCCGCCAACTGCACCGCCTGCCACCAGGCGACCGGCAAGGGCCTGCCGCCGGCGTTCCCGGCACTGGACGGATCCAAGATCGCCACCGGCGACAAAGCGGCGCATATCGACAGAGTGCTCAACGGCAAGACCGGAACCGCGATGGCCGCCTTCGGCAAACAGCTCTCGGATACCGACATCGCCGCCGTGATTACCTATGAGCGCAACGCCTGGGGCAACAAGACGGGCGACGCGGCGCAGCCGGCCGAAGTCAAAGCGGCGCGCAAATAAAGATTCGATTTCCAGGAGAAACACATGAGCGCAGTCATCGATAGTCACGGTCACGACGACCATGCGTACCAGCCCTCGGGGCTGATGCGCTGGGTGACCACCACCAACCACAAGGACATCGGCACGCTGTACCTGTGGTTCTCGTTCACCATGCTGCTGCTTGGCGGAGTGCTGGCGTTGATCATTCGCGCCGAACTGTTCGAGCCCGGCCTCCAGATCGTCAATCCGGAGTTCTTCAACCAACTCACCACCATGCACGGCCTGATCATGATTTTCGGCGCGATCATGCCGGCCTTCGTCGGCTTCGCCAACTGGCAGATACCGATGATGATAGGCGCGCCCGATATGGCGTTCGCGCGCCTGAACAACTGGAGCTTCTGGCTGCTGCCGGTGGCGGCGTCGCTGCTGGTGATTTCGTTTTTCGCCCCGGGCGGCGCCCCCGCGGCCGGCTGGACCATGTATGCGCCGCTGTCCACCCAGATGGGGCCGGGCATGGATCTCGGTATTTTCGCCGTGCACATCATGGGCGCCTCGAGCATCATGGGCTCGATCAACATCATCACCACCATCCTCAATATGCGCGCCCCGGGGATGACGCTGATGAAAATGCCGATGTTCGTCTGGACCTGGCTGATCACGGCCTACATGCTGATCGCGGTGATGCCGGTGCTCGCCGGCGCCATCACCATGGTGCTCGCCGACCGCCACTTCGGCACCTCGTTCTTCAACGCCGCCGGCGGCGGCGACCCGGTGATGTTCCAGCACATCTTCTGGTTCTTCGGCCATCCCGAGGTCTACATCATGATCCTGCCGGCGTTCGGCATCATCAGCCAGGTGATCCCGGCATTCGCGAGGAAACCCCTGTTCGGCTACGCCTCGATGGTGTATGCCACCTCCTCGATCGCGATCCTGTCGTTCCTCGTCTGGGCGCACCACATGTTCACCGTAGGGATGCCCACCGCCGGACTCCTGTTCTTCATGTACGCCACCATGCTGATCGCGGTGCCCACCGGGGTGAAGGTGTTCAACTGGCTCGCCACCATGTGGAAGGGCTCGATGACGTTCGAGACGCCGATGCTGTTCGCGGTCGGTTTCCTGTTCGTGTTCGTCATAGGCGGGTTCACCGGTCTAATACTGGCGATCATGCCGGTGGACGTGCAGCTGCAGGACACCTATTATGTAGTGGCGCATTTCCATTACGTGCTGGTGGCGGGCTCGCTGTTTGCGATTTTCGCCGGCACTTATTTCTGGATTCCCAAGTGGACCGGCCGCATGTATGACGAGACCCTGGGCAAGTGGCACTTCTGGCTATCGCTCGTGTTCTTCAACATCACTTTCTTCCCCATGCACTTTCTGGGTCTCGCCGGCATGCCGCGTCGCATCCCGGATTACGCCAGCCAGTTCACCGAGTTCAACATGATCATCACCGTGGGCGCGTTCGGCTTCGGCCTCTCCCAACTGCTGTTCCTGTACACCGTGCTCAAGTGCAGCGTGTTCGGCAAGGGCGACAAGGCGCCCGCCAGGCCCTGGGAGGGCGCCGATACGCTGGAATGGACGCACCTGCCGAGTCCGGCGCCTTATCACAGCTTTCATGAGCAGCCGGAAGTGAAGTGATGTCAGGCAATAGCATGAGCCGCGAAAACCCGGAGAACAAGAGGACGGGGCTGGTCCTGGCTGCGGTCGCGCTGGCGTTCTTTCTCGCGATTGTGCTCAAGTACTGGTTGTCGAAATGAGCGAGCCCGCCGCTTCCGCGCCGGCGAACCGGCGCATGCTGAAGAAGCTGCTGGTGGTGGCGCTGGGCATGTTCGGCTTCGGCTTCGCTTTGGTGCCGTTCTACAACAAGATCTGCGAGGTCGCGGGTTTGCGCACGCTGTGGCAGCCGGGCCAGGTTGAGGCCGCCGCGGTGAACACCCAGGTGGACCTGACGCGAACGGTGACCGTCGAATTCGATTCCAACGTGCGCCTGCTGCCCTGGACGTTCAAACCCATGGCCTCGAGCGTGGAAATCCACCCGGGCGAACTGACCCAGATGGTGTACGAGGTGAGGAACACGCTCAACGAGCCGGTCACCGGGCAGGCGGTGCCCAGTTACGGACCGAGGCAGGCGGCGCAGTACTTCAGGAAACTGGAATGCTTCTGCTTCACCCAGCAGACGCTGGCCGCGGGCGAGGTGCGGCAAATGCCGGTGGTGTTCGTGATCGATCCGGCCCTGCCCAAGGATGTCAACACGATCACGCTTTCCTACACCTTCTTCCGGGTGGATGGCGCGATCCGGAAGGTCGTTCCGGGGTGACGGTGGCGCAAGCTCCAAAAAAGGCGTCGCCGCTGCAAGTGGCGAAGGCGGTGTTCTGGTCCTTCCTCGGCATCCGCAAGCGCCGCGACTACGAGACAGACAGCGTGGAGCTGAAGCCGCAGCAGGTGATCGTTGCCGGCCTGATCGGGGCGGCGTTTCTTGTATTGAGTTTGATACTGCTGGTGCGTTTCGTCATCGGCAAGCTGGTTTAATTCGAGGAGAACAACATGAGCGATCACGCTCAGCATTATTTCGTGCCGCAGCCATCCCATTGGATGATCGTCGGCTCGTTCGCGCTGTTTTTCATGGCGGGCGGCGCGGCGATGTGGTTCAACGATGCAGACGTCGGCCGTTATGGCGTGGTGTTCGGTTTTACCCTGCTCGTGTTCATGATGTTCCGCTGGTTCGGCGACGTGGTACGCGAATCGGAGACCGGCAAGTACGGGAAGTGGGAGGACGCCTCGTTTCGCTGGGGCATGAGCTGGTTCATTTTCTCCGAAGTGATGTTCTTCGCCGCGTTCTTCGGCGCGCTGTTCTATGCCCGGGTGCTGGCCGTTCCCGATCTGGGCAGCCTGACGAGCAAGGAATTGCTGTGGCCGGATTTCAGCGCCCAGTGGCCGAGCGCGGGTCCGGGTTTCAAGGACCCGTTCACGCCCATGGCGGCCTGGGGCGTTCCCGCGCTCAACACCCTGCTGTTGCTGAGCTCGGGCGTGACGCTTACCATCGCCCACTTCGGCATGACCGAGGGCAACCGCGGCAAGCTGAAGCTGTGGCTGTTTCTGACGATTGCCCTGGGCGCCACGTTCCTCGGCTTCCAGATATTCGAATATTCCCACGCCTATTCCGAACTGAACCTCAAGCTCAGCACCGGCATCTACGGCACGACCTTCTTCATGCTTACGGGTTTTCATGGCTTCCATGTGACCATCGGCGTGATCATGCTCACGACCATGCTGTTCCGCTCGTTCGCCGGGCACTTCAAGCCCGAACACCACTTCGCGTTCGAGGCGGTGGCCTGGTACTGGCACTTCGTCGACGTGGTGTGGCTGCTGCTGTTCATTTTCGTCTACTGGGTATAGTCTGACGAACGGCCCTGGTGCAAATCAGGGATTGAGGACAACAACGAGGAGGAGGAGTCCCGCAAGGGGCTTTCGACGCGCCGCACGCTGTGCGGCGCTTTTTTTGAGGTCTTAAGCGGCCTGCTTCAGAATGCCTGAAACAGGCCTTCCCTAGGTAAGCTTTCCCGGGATCAGGCCAAAGTAGTAGCCCGCCATCAGTAACAGGAACAGGGTTACCGACAGGCCGACGCGCAGGGCCAGGGCTCTTACGGTGCGTTTGGACTGACCGTGATCGGTGATCAGGAAAAACAACGCCGAGCCCAGGCTGGCGAGGATCAGAAGCACGAATATGATGACGACGATTTTCATTGCGGGTGCCGACGGAATTTTGTGAGTGTATCCCAGTCAAACCAGCAATGCTCGGAACAAGGGGGCTAGGGAAGGGGTGGGACCCTTCCCTTCCCACCCGGCCCCTTGTAAATCCCCCAAGCTAGAGGAAACTCTGGTTGTGTCACGGACTCAATCAGAGCTTCCCTGGCGTTACTAGACAGAAGACCAATCCACTCATGCTAGGAAACCGGAGCTTCCGTCCCGCCTTCCTGCCCGGCGCGGCGGCGCTCGCTGCAATCGCGCTCACCGTGGCATTGGGCAACTGGCAGTCGCGCCGCGCCGAGGAAAAGCTCGCGCTCGGGCGCGATCTGGACGACGCCGCGCGCCACGCGGTGCTGGCCCTGCCGCCGAGCCCGGTCAACGCGCATGGCTACGAATTCAGCCGCGTCAGCGTGCGCGGCGAGTATTCGGCCAAGCACACCATCCTGCTCGACAACAAGGTGCTGCGCGGCGTCGCCGGCTACCAGGCGCTGACGCCGTTGAAGATAGCCGGAGGCGACATGTATGTGCTGGTAAACCGGGGCTGGGTCGCCGCCGGCGCCCGGCGCGATAGCCTGCCGCAGATCCAGACGCCCGCCGGGACCGAGACCGTGGAGGGTATCGCCGTCGTACCCAGCAGCCACATCCTCGAGCTGGGCGCGAAAACCGAGGAAGGCATCGTGTGGCAGAACCTGGTGCTCGCGCGCTATGCAAAATGGTCGGGGCTCAAGTTGCAGCCGATCGTGCTGCAGCAGACGAGCGACGCTGCCGACGGCCTCGTGCGCGCCTGGGAGCGGCCGGACACCGGCGCGGACCGGCACCGCGGCTACGCCTTTCAGTGGTATGCGCTCGCAATCACGATCTTGATTTCCTATGTCGCGCTCAGCTTCAAACGCGCAGCCTGATCCGCGCCCCGGGCGCATCAGGATGCTCGCGATTGCGGCGTTGTGCCTCGCGCCTTTCATCGCCGCCATGATCGCCTACTATTACTGGCAGCCGCAGGGCGGCGTGAATTATGGCGAGCTCATTCCCGCGCGTCCGCTCAGCGATCCGCCTCTGCGCCACCTGGACCAGCGCGCGTTCAGACTGTCCGAGCTCAGGGGCAAGTGGATTCTGCTGCAACTGGATCAGGCCGATTGTGCCGCGGCCTGCCAGGCCAAGCTGTACGACATGCGTCAGGTGCGCCTCGCTCAGGGGCGCGAGATGGAGCGGGTCGAGCGCGTGTGGCTGATCCTGGATGAGGCGCCGCTGGAAACGCTGCTGATGCGCGAATACGACGGTACGCGCATGCTGCGCGCGGCCGGCAGTCCGCTGCTCGCGGAGTTTCCGCCGGCCGGCAGCGTGCGCGACCACATCTATGTGATCGACCCGCACGGCAACCTGATGCTGCGTTTCCCCAAGGATGCCGATCCGCGCAAGGTGAACAAAGACCTGGCGCGGCTGCTTCGGGCTTCGCGCATCGGCTAGAGGCTGTCGCCCATACCCATCGTGATAAACTATTTCGTTCTTTTTCTGCGCTGACTCCATGGCCTTGCCGCTTACCTTGCACGACACCGCGCAGCGCATGCGGCAGTTCTACGCTCTGACCAAACCGCGTGTGACCATGCTGGCGGTATTCTGCGCTGTGATCGGCATGTTCCTCGCGACCCCGGGCATGGTGCCGTGGCGCGTGCTGTTCGCCGGAACGGCCGGCATCGCGCTGCTGGCGGGCGCGGCCTTCGCCATCAACTGCCTGATCGAGCAAGAGATAGACGCCAAGATGGCGCGCACCCGGGCGCGTCCGTTGCCGCGCGGGGAGCTGACTTCCCTGCAGACCGCCATGTTCGCCGGCGTGATCGGCGGCATCGGCATGTTCCTGCTCTACCGTTACGTCAATGCGCTCACCATGTGGCTCACGTTCGGCACCTTCGTCGGCTACGCCGTCATCTACACCGTCGTGTTGAAGCCGGCCACACCGCAGAACATCGTCATCGGCGGGCTCTCCGGGGCGATGCCGCCGCTGCTGGGCTGGACTGCCGTGACGGGGGAAGTGGCGCCCGAGGCGCTGCTGCTGGTGCTGATTATCTACGCCTGGACACCGCCGCATTTCTGGGCGTTGGCGCTGTACCGCACCGAGGACTTCACCCGCGCCGGCTTGCCCATGCTGCCGGTCACCCACGGCCAGAAATTCACGCGGCTGCACGTGTTGCTGTACACCTTGATTCTGATCGCGAGTACCTTACTGCCTTTCGTCTATGGCATGAGCGGCTGGATTTATCTGGCTGCCGCGCTGGTCCTGGACGGCGTGTTCCTGTACTACGCGGTCAGAATCTACACCGCCTACAGCGACCGGCTGGCGCAACAGACTTTCCGCTACTCCGTGCTCTACCTGGCCGCGCTGTTCACAGCGCTGCTGCTGGACCACTATGTCTAGCTTCTTGCGCCTCCTCGGCGCTGCGCTCCTCGTGCTCCCGCTTGTCGGCTGCGGCCCGCCGCAGCCCGGGTTCAAGAACACCGACGTTACCGGCGCCGACTGCTGCAAGGATTTTCGCCTGACCGACCATAACGGCAAGGTGCGCACGTTGGCGGACTTTCGCGGCAAGGCGGTGGTGATGTTCTTCGGCTATACCCAATGTCCCGACGTCTGCCCCACCACCATGTTGGAGATGAAGGCGGTGCTGCAACAGCTCGGGGCGGACGCGCAGCGGGTGCAGGTCCTGTTCGTCACCGTCGATCCGGAGCGCGACACGCGCGAGTTGTTATCCAGCTATGTCCCCGCCTTCGACCCGAGTTTCCTCGGCTTATACGGCGACATGGAGACAACGGCAAAAACGGCCAAGGAATTCCGCGTGTTCTATCAGAAACAACCCGGCAGCACACCCAGCAGCTATACGGTGGACCATACCGCCGGGAGCTATGTATTCGACCCCCAGGGGCGAGTCCGGCTGTTCGTGCGCCACGGCGACGGGGGCGCGAACCTGGCCGCCGATCTGCGGACTTTGCTCAAGCAGGGATAAATGGCGTTACGGGTTGCAGTTACGGTCAACACCTACGCCGTTGCGAGCAGGCCCTTCATTTTCTGCATTGCCTTGGCCTCGACTTGGCGAATGCGCTCGGCCGAAACCTTGAACTCGGCCGCGAGGTCATGCAGCGTCGCCGGGTTTTTTTCGCGCAGCCAGCGCGCTTCGATGATGCGGCGGCTGCGTTGGTCCAGGCTTGCCAGGGCCGCTCGCAGGCCATGCGCGCTGATGCGCTCGGTTTCGTCGGATTCAAGCAATTGCGAGGGCTCGTTGTCCGGATCGGACAGGTAGGCGATCGGGGCGTAGCTATCCTCATCGTCGTCGTTGGCTTCCAGGGCCACGTCCTGGCCCGAGAGCCGCATTTCCATTTCCCGGACCTCCTCCGGTTTGACGCGCAGTTGCCGCGCCATGTCCTCGACCGCCTCCTGCGACAGCGGCCCGAGGCCTTTTTTCATCGAGCGCAGATTGAAGAACAGTTTTCTCTGCGCTTTGGTGGTGGCGATTTTCACCAGGCGCCAGTTCTTCAGGATGAATTCGTGCATTTCGGCCTTGATCCAGTGGATGGCAAAGGACACCAGGCGCACGTTGCGCTCGGGATCGAAGCGTTTCACCGCCTTCATCAGGCCGATGTTGCCCTCCTGGATCAGATCGGCGTGCGGCAGGCCGTAGCCGAGGTAGCCGCGGGCGATCGCGACCACCACGCGCAGATGCGATACCACCAAAGCACGCGCGGCGTCGATGTCGTTTTCGTCGCGCAGCTTGCGCGCAAAGCGCGATTCTTCCTCTGCCGTCAGCAGCGGAAAGCGGTTCACCGTAGCGATATAGGTTTCCAGGCTTCCAACCAGGGAAGGCACGGGTAACGCCAATACTTGACCCATCTCTCGATATCTCCTCAACGGAGCGTTCGCGGACGCGCTTTCGACGCGTGCCGCTGCAACGCAACATTCACATTTTGTAAGTTTAGCACTCTTGAGAGTAGAGTGCCAATCGCCCGGAAAGTTCCAACGAATCCAGTCTGGAATTCTGCGATGGCTTTTCCTAGAGCTTTTATCTAGGCTCTATATTGGCTAAGTGTCTGCTCACTGACATATAGGCGCCGAGCCAGCCGAGCACGGCGGCAAACGCGAGCAGGGCAAGGCAGTCGGGGAAACCGAAGAAGCCCAGCCGGAAGTCCGAGCCGTAAAGCTGCGCCAACTCGAGGATGCTTCGGTTGAGAATGAGCATGCACAGGTAGACGATCGCGAGCGCGGCCACGGCACCGAGCGCGCCTTGGATCAGACCCAGGTAGAAAAAGGGGCGGCGGATGAAGGCGTCGGTCGCGCCGATCAACTTGCTCACTTCAATCTCGTCTTTTTGAGTGAGGATCTGCAGCCGTATGGTATTGAAAGTCACGGCCACCAGGCCGAAGGCCAACAGGGCGGCCAGGATCAACACCGCCGTGCGGCCCAGCGCGAGCAGGCTTTCCAGCCTTTTCACCCAAGCCGAATCAAGCTGTACATGGGCGATTTTGGGCAGGGCCTTCAGTTCGGGTTCCAGCCTCTCGAGCTCGGCCGCGCTGCCGCCGGTTTCGAGCACGAAGGCGTCGGGCAGGGGATTTGACTGCAGCGCGGCGATGACATCGGCCATGTTCTCGGAGCGCTTCAGACCCTCCAGCGCCTGCTCGCGCGAAATGAAGCGCACCGCGCGCACGCCGGGCACCTGCTTCAACCGCGCCTCCAGCGCGGCGATATCGGCCTTGCCCGCCTCGGGTGCGAGAAACAGGCTGACTTGCGGATTGCCCGTGACCTGGCGCGTGACGCTGCCCAGGTTTTGCAGCAGCATGTATCCGCCGAGGGGCAGCGCCAGGGCGACGCCGATCACCATCACGTTGAGCAGCGTGGCAATCGGATTGCCGGCCAGTCGCGCGAGCGTAAGGCTGAAGGTCTGCCAGTGTTGGCGTAGCCAGGCGCTCACGGCTCCAGCCTGCCTTGCTTGAGCGTCAGCACGCGCGGATTGAAGTGTTGTACCAGGGCTTCGTCGTGGGTCGCAATCAGCACCGTCACGCCGACCTGGTTGAAGGAGCGGAACATCTCCATGACCTCGGCGGCGGAGGCGGAGTCGAGGCTGGCGGTGGGTTCGTCGGCGAGCAGGATGCTGGGCCGGTTGACCACGGCGCGGGCGATGCACAGGCGCTGCTGTTCCCCGCCTGAGAGCGTGATCGGGTTGGCTTTTTCCCGCGCCAGCAGGCCCACCTTGTCCAGCGCCGCGCGCGCGCGGCGCGCGGCCTCCTTGTGCGCGTGGCCGGTGAAGGCGAGCGGCAGCATGACGTTGTCGAACACGCTCCGGTCATAGAGCAGCTTCTGGTCCTGGAAAATGAGCCCCAGGTTGCGCCGCAGATACGGAATCGCGGGGCGGCGCATGCTGCCTATGTTCTGGCCGTTCACCAGCACGGTGCCGCTGGTCGGACGCTCGATGGCGGGGATCAGCTTGAGCAGCGTGCTCTTGCCCGCGCCCGAGCGGCCGGTAATGAACACCAGCTCGCCCGTTTCGATACTGAAAGAAAGTTCGGCGAGCGCCTCGTGACCGCCGCGATAACTCTTGCGCACCTGGCTGAAACTGATCATCGGCGAATGGGGAGCGAGGACAAGCTCACTCCGAATCGAGCAGGGCCGCCGCGAAGTCCTGCGCCAGGAACGGGCGCAGGTCGTCTATGCCCTCGCCGATGCCGATGAAGCGTATGGGCACCGGGCGCTCTCTTGCGATGGCGGCGATCACCCCGCCCTTGGCCGTGCCGTCGAGCTTGGTCAGGATGAGCCCGGTCAGCCCCAGCGCGTCGTCGAAGGCCTTCACCTGGCTGAGCGCGTTCTGGCCGGTGTTGGCGTCCAGTACCAGCAGCACCTCATGCGGCGCGCCCGTTTCGGCTTTCGCGATGACCCGCTTCACCTTGCGGATTTCCTCCATCAGGTGCAGCTGGGTTGGCAGCCGCCCGGCCGTATCGGCGAGCACGATGTCGATATTGCGCGCGCGCGCCGCCTGGACCGCGTCGAAAATCACCGCCGCCGGATCGCCGCCCTGCTGGGCGATCACCGCGACCTGATTGCGTTCGCCCCAGATCGTGAGTTGCTCGCGCGCCGCGGCGCGGAACGTGTCCCCTGCGGCGAGCAGCACGCTTTTCCCCTGCGCCTGGAAAAATTTCGCCAGCTTGCCGATGGAGGTGGTCTTGCCGGCGCCGTTGACCCCGGCCAGCATGATGATGAAGGGGTGATGCCCTTCGGTCGCCAGCGGCCGCTCCAGCGGCGCGATCAGAGTTGCGAGCCCCTCCTGCAGCGCGGGCTTCAGCTCCCGGCGCTCGGTGAGCCCTTTTTTTCTCACCTGCTGGCGCAAATTCTCCAGCAGGAACTGGGTTGCCGCCACGCCCGTGTCCGCGCACAGCAGCGCGGATTCCAGTTCCTCGTACAGCGCCGCGTCGATCTTGCCGCCGCCGAACAGACCGCCGATCTGCGCGCGCGTGCGTGCCAGTCCCGCCTTGAGTCGTTCACCCCAGGATGGAACAGGCGCCGCTTCGGCGGATTGTTTGAGAAAGCTGAACATGGAAGCCCACGCGGTAGGCTGAAAAAACGCTAAGATACGCTCCGATTTTAACAGAAGGGTGTCGATGAGAATCCGGATGTTTCGCCACTTGTTTGCGCTAATTGCGGCCGTGGCCGCGACCGCCGCCGGCGCACAGAGCGCCGCGCAGGAGCACAAGCTCGCCAACGGCCTGCGCGTGATCGTGAAGGAAGACCATCGCGCTCCCACCGTGGTGCACATGGTCTGGTATGGCGCCGGCAGCATGGATGAGGTGAGCGGCACCAGCGGCGTCGCGCACGTTCTCGAACATATGATGTTCAAGGGCACCAAGACCGTGAAAAGCGGTGAATTCTCGCGCCGCATCGCCGCTGCCGGCGGGCGCGAAAATGCCTTCACCAACCGCGACTACACCGCCTATTTTCAGCAGGTGCCGAAGGCCGCGCTGCCCCAGATGATGCAGCTGGAGGCCGACCGCATGTCCAATCTGCTGGTGACCGAGACCGAGTTCTCGCGCGAGATCAAAGTGGTGATGGAGGAGCGGCGCCTGCGGACCGAGGACCAGCCGCGGGCGCTGGTGGCCGAGGCGCTCAACGCCGAGGCCTATTTCGCCCACCCCTATCGCCGGCCGGTCATAGGCTGGATGAACGACCTCGCGAACATGAGCTATGTCGACGCGCGCAACTGGTATGCGCGCTGGTACGTGCCCGATAACGCCTTCGTGGTGGTGGTGGGGGATGTGAAGGCGGATGAGGTGTTCGCCCTGGCGCAAAAATACTATGGCCGGATCAAGGCCAGGCCCTTGCCCGAACGCAAGCCCCAGCTCGAACCGGAGCAGCGCGGCGTGCACCGCGTGGTGGTCAAAGCTCCGGCCGAACTGCCTTATCTGCTGATGGGCTGGAAATGCCCGGTGCTGCGCGACGTGGACCAGGACTGGCAGCCGTATGCGCTGGAAGTGCTCGCCGGCGTGCTCGACGGCAACGAATCGGCGCGGCTCAATCAATCGCTGGTGCGCAACAGCCGCATGGCGAGCGAGGTGGGCGCAGACTACGACGCCACTGCGCGCGGCCCGGGGATGTGTTTTCTGGAGGGGACCCCCAGCCAGGGCAGGAGCGCGGCCGAGCTGGAGACGGGTCTGCGCGCCGAACTCGCCCGCCTCGTCGACGACGGCGTGGCCGAGGACGAACTCGCCCGGGTCAAGGCGCAGGTGGTGGCGAGCCAGATATTCAAACGCGATTCTATTTTCAGCCAGGCGATGGAGATCGGCCAGTTCGAAACTGCGGGCTTGTCGCACAGGGACATCGACCGTGTGCTCGAGCGCATCAAAGCGGTGACCGCCGAGCAGGTGCGCGCCGCGGCGAAGCAGTACTTCGTCGACGACAAGCTCACCGTGGTCGTGCTCGACCCGCAGCCGCTGGACCAGGCGAAACCGCGGCCGGCGCCGCCGGGCATGAGGCATTAGATGCGTGAGGAGAGAGGAGTGAGGAGCGAGCGGGGAAGGTTGGCCTTTCTGGTCGCGGCGGCAGCGCTATGGATGGCGGCCTCCGTTGCCGAGGCTGCGCTGCCGATCCAGCATTGGACCACGTCCTCCGGGGCGCGCGTCTATTTCGTCGCCAGCCGCAGCATTCCCATGCTCGACATCAACGTCGACTTCGACGCCGGCGGGCGGCGCGTTCCGGCCGACAAGGCCGGGCTGGGCGGGCTTTCCCATACGCTGGTCAAGGCCGGATCTGCCGGGCACTCGGAGGAGGAGATCAGCCGGCGCATCGCCGATGTCGGCGCGCAACTGGGCGGCAGCGTGGACCGCGATCGCGCCGGTTTCTCCCTGCGCACCCTGTCGAGCGAACGCGAGCGTGCGCAGGCGATCGCGACCTTTGCCGAGATCCTGCAGGCGCCGGTATTTCCCGATGCGGCGTTTGCGCGCGAGAAGGCGCGCCTGGTCGACGGCGTCAGGGAGGATGAGACCAAGCCCGAGGCGATCGCCAGCAAGGCGTTTTACCGCTTGCTGTACGCAGCGCATCCTTATGCGCTAGCTCCCACGCCCGAGACCGTGCTGCGCATCGAGCGCGCCGATGTGGAGGGGTTTTATCGCGCAAACTATGTCGCCGAGCGCGCCGTGATCACCATACTCGGCGACGCCGACCGCGCGCTCGCCGAGCGCATCGCCGAGCAACTCACCGCGGGGCTGCCGCGCGCCCCCGGCGCGCCGGTGCCGCTTCCGGCGGTGCTCCAGCCGCGCGGCGAGACCGTGCATATCGCGCATCCGGCATCGCAAAGCCATATCCTGCTTGGTCTGCCGGCGATGACGCGCAACGACCCGGACTATTTCCCGCTGCTGGTCGGCAACTACATCCTCGGCGGCGGCGGCTTCGTTTCGCGCCTGTATCTCGAGGTGCGCGAGAAGCGCGGCTATGCCTACAGCGTCTACAGTTACTTCCTGCCGCTGGCGCAGGAAGGTCCGTTCCAGATCGGGCTGCAGACCAAGAAGGAACAGGCAGAGGAGGCGCTGGCGCGGGTGCGCGTCGTGCTCGGCGAATTCCTCGCCCATGGGCCGAGCGCGGCCGAGTTGAGGGCGGCCAAGCAGAACCTGGTCGGCGGCTTTGCGCTGCGCATAGACAGCAACCGCAAGCTGCTGGAGCAGGTCGCGCTGATCGGCTTCTACCAGCTGCCGCTCACCTGGCTGGACGATTTCACCGCCCGGGTCGAGAAAGTCAGCGTGGACCAGATTCGCGCCGCGTTCGCGCGGCGCGTGCGGCCGGACAATCTGGTGACCGTCGTCGTCGGAAGTGGCGAAAAGTAACCAGGTCCGCATCACCGGCGGAGACTGGCGCAGCCGCCGCATCAGTTTTCCCGACCATGAGGGTCTGCGCCCGAGCGCCGACCGCGTACGCGAAACATTGTTCAACTGGCTGGGGCAGGACCTCGGCGGCCAGCGCTGTCTCGACCTGTTCGCCGGCAGCGGTGCGCTCGGCTTCGAGGCGCTGTCGCGCGGCGCGGCTTGTGTGGTGATGGTTGAGAAAAGCCGCCGCGTGTGCGAGGCGCTGCGCCGCAATGCCGAGATGCTCGCGGCGAAAAACCTGCAATTGCACTGCGCGGATGCGCTAGAATTCGCCACTGCCGCGGTTGCGGATGCGGCGGCGCGCTTCGACGTGGTGTTTCTCGACCCGCCGTTCCGTTCGACTTTGGTTGCACAGGCGCTGCCGCGGGTTGCACCGCTGCTCCGGCCGCGGGCGCGGGTCTACGTCGAGAGCGCCACGGTTTTCGCGCCGTCGGGCGGCTGGCGCATACTCAGGCGCGGTCGCGCCGGACAGGTGCACTACACTTTGGTGACATATGGCGAATAGGGCAGTCTACCCGGGAACATTCGATCCCCTCACGCGCGGCCACGAGGATCTGGTGCGGCGTGCGGCCCTGGTGTTCGACGAGTTGGTCGTCGGCGTCGCCGACAGCCGCGGCAAGCAGCCGTTCTTCACCCTGGAAGAGCGCGTGGCCATGGCGCGCGACGTTCTGTCGTGCTACGCCAACGTGCGCGTCGAGAGCTTCCGCGGCCTGCTGATGAATTTCATCCGCACCCAGGATTCGCGCGTCGTCCTGCGCGGGCTGCGCGCCGTGTCCGACTTCGAATACGAATTCCAGCTGGCGGGCATGAACCGCAACCTCTATCCCGATGTCGAAACCCTGTTCCTGACTCCCGGCGAGCAGCATATGTTCGTCTCCGCCACCATGGTGCGCGAAATTGCAACCCTGGGCGGAGATGTGAGCAAGTTCGTGCAGCCAGTGGTGGAGCGCTGCATCAAGGAAAAGATCCGGCAGATGGGCGGAGCGTGAAACTGAAACTGTTTGTGTCGAGGCGAGCCCCATGGCATTAATGATCACCGACGAGTGCATCAACTGCGACGTGTGCGAGCCGGAATGCCCGAATGACGCGATTTCGCAGGGGGCGGAGATCTACGTCATCGATCCGGCCAAATGCACCGAGTGCGTGGGGCATTTCGATGAGCCTCAATGCGTCGCGGTGTGCCCGGTGGACTGCATTCCCCTCAATCCGGACTATCCCGAGACCAAGGAAGCGCTGCAGCAGAAATATCTGCGGCTGATGGCGGCAAAGCAAAACGCCTGAGAGTTTGCTTCAAACAAGCTAAGCAGGCTATTTCTGGCAAGCGGGGCAGTAAAAGGTGGAGCGCTGGCCTTGGCGCAGCTGGCGGATGGCCGTGCCGCAGTTGCGGCAGGGCAGCCCGGCGCGGCCGTAGACATAATACTGCTGCTGGAAATAGCCCGAGGTGCCGTCGCTGTGGACGAAATCGCGCAGGCTGCTGCCGCCAGCCGCGAGCGCCTGTTTCAGCGTCGACTTGATTGCCGCCGCGAGCGCCTCATAGCGCGCGCGCGACAGCCGCCGCGCCGGGGTGCGCGGATTGATGCGGGCGTGGAACAAACTTTCGTTGGCGTAGATGTTGCCGATGCCGACGACGATGCTCGCGTTCATCAGGACGAGCTTAACCGCCGCCTTGCGCGTGCGCGTGGCGGCGTGAAGCACCTTGCCGGTGAATGCGTCCTCCAGCGGCTCGGCGCCAAGGCCGGCGAGCAGGGGATGGCGCGCGATATCGCCGCCTTCCCACAACACGGCGCCGAAGCGGCGCGGGTCGCGCAGGCGCATCAGCCGTTTGCCCAAGAGCAGGTCGAAATGGTCGTGCCGCTGTGGTTTGGCCTTGCCATCCATGATGCGCAGGCTGCCCGACATGCCCAGATGCAGAATCAGCCAGCCGGTGCGCCCGTTTCCGGCACAGTCGATGAGGATGTACTTGCCGCGGCGCGCGACGCGCGCGATGCGCCGGCCGGTGACGCGCGCGGCCAGATTGAGCGGTATCGGCCAGCGCAACTTGCGCTCGCTTACGCGCACGCCGGTGATGATATTGCCCGCGAGATAGGGCTCGATGCCGCGGCGGGTGATCTCGACTTCGGGTAGTTCGGGCATGGGCTGATAGACCGGTTTTTCTTGTACTGGCGCGCAAATATACCTAATATGTACCTCCCGCGCTAAGTTATCAGCACCACCATGTCTGTTCCGCGTTTTTCCGTCCTCCCCCTGTTCCGCCTGTTCCTGGTCGCAGGCTTGGGCCTGCTGCTTGCTGCCTGCGCGCAAAGGCCGGTGCAGGAGCAGGCGAAGCCCGCAGCCCAACCGGTAGTCAATCAGGGCGAACTCGATCAGCCTGAATCCAAGGCAGCTGCCGCGCCGCCACCCGCTCTCAAGCCGGAGTTGCCAAATCAGGAGCTCACCGAAGCGGTGCTGTACGAGTATCTGCTTGCGGAAATCGCCGGGCAGCGCGGCTCCGTCGGCTTATCGGCGCAGGCCTACGCTGACCTGGCCAAGCGCACGCGCGATCCACGCATCGCCAGACGCGCGACCGAGGTTGCTTTGTACGCGCGCATGCCCACCGCCGCGATCGACGCCGCCAAGATCTGGTATGAAACCGAGCCGTCCTCGATGCAGGCGCTGCAGGCGCTGGTCAGCCTGCTGATCAACACCAAACGCCACGAGGAAGCCCTGCCCTATCTGCAGAAGCTTCTTGCCGCTGAAGGCGACAACGCCGGTGATGGCTTTCTGCAACTGAGCCGACTGCTCGCCAATAGTCAGGACAAGGCGCTGACCCTGAAGCTGGTGCAACAGCTGGCGCAACCGTACCCCAAGCTCGCGCAGGCGCATTTCGCCGTGGCCCAGGCCGCCGCCGCGGCCGAGCAAAGGGAGCTCGCCCTTGCCGAAGTGCGCGTCGCATCCAAGCTCAGGCCGGACTGGGAACTGGCTGCGCTGCTTGAGGCGCAACTGCTGCAACGGCAGTCGAACGCGCTGGCGCTGCAGCATCTGGCCGCCTTCCTCGAGCGCTATCCCAAGGCGAAAGAAGCGCGCCTGAGTTACGCGCGCGTCCTGGTGGCGGAGCACAAGTACAACGAGGCGCGCGCCGAGTTCCAGGCGCTGTCCAAGGGTTTTCCCGATAACGTCGACGTAATCTTTGCCGTCGGCGTGCTGTCGCTGCAGCTGGAGGACTATGCCCTGGCAGAAGCAAACTTCAAGCGCTTGCTGGCCTTGCCCTATCGCGACAAGGATGCGGTGCGCATGTACCTGGGCCAGGTCGCCGAGGAGCAGAAACATTACCCTGAGGCGCTGCGCTGGTATGAAGAAGTCGCGGGCGGCGAGCAGTATCTGCAGGCGCAAATGCGCTATGCGCTGGTGCTCAACAAACAAGGCAAGCTGGAGGCGGCGCGCGCGCACCTGCGGCAAATCGAGGCCAGCAGCGACCAGGCGCGGGCGCAGCTGTTGCTGACCGAGGCGCAGATGCTGCGCGACGCCAACCGGCCGCTCGAGGCCTTCGATCTGATCGGGGGTGCGCTAAATAGCATGCCCGACCAACCCGATCTGCTCTACGACTACGCCATGCTGGCGGAGAAGCTCGAACGCATGGACCTGCTCGAGACCAATTTAAAAAAGCTGATCAGCCTGCAGCCCGACCACGCGCATGCCTACAACGCGCTTGGCTATTCGCTGGCCGAGCGCAACCTGCGCCTGCCCGAGGCTCAGGGGCTGATAGAGAAAGCGCTGCAGCTTTCACCCGATGACCCGTTCATCATCGACAGCATGGGCTGGGTGCTGTATCGGATGGGCAAGAGCAAACAGGCGCTGGAATACCTGCGCAAGGCCTATAGCGCGCGCCCCGATCCGGAGATCGCGGCGCACCTGGGCGAGGTGTTGTGGGTCGCAGGCGAGCATCGGGAAGCCGAGAAAATCTGGCTCGAGGCGACGAAAAAAACACCGGGCAACGACGCCCTCAACAGCACCATCAAGCGCTTCAAGCCTTAAGCCGGACGAAGCGAAACCAAACAGAGTGTCTCCGGCAGCGGGGTTTGAGGTCTTCGCCATGCGATTCGCGCTTTTCTGGATGTGCCTGCTGCTTGCCGGGTGCGCCGCGGTCGAAGAGCAGCCGGCGCCTGCGGGACCTATAGGCGACGCCTTTTATCTTTCCGGCCGGGTGTCGGTGAAATACGGCGCCGAGGCGGCGAGCGGCAAGATCGCCTGGCAGCATGACGCGGCAAGCGACGATCTGCTGTTCTCGACTCCGCTGGGCCAGGGCGTGGCGCGTATCGTCCGGCGCGATGCCCTGGTGAGCCTCACCACTTCGGACCAGAAGGTGTACCGGGCGGGCGACGTAGAGACCCTGACCGAGCAGGTGCTGGGCTGGCGCCTGCCGCTCACGGGCCTGCCCGACTGGGTGCGCGGCCGCGCGGCCGCGGGCGCACCGGCGCAAACGCGATTGGACAGTTCGCAGCGTCTCGCCGAACTGAGGCAATCCGGCTGGCTGGTGGAGTTCCTCGAGTACAAGAGCGAGAACGGGCCACCGGCGCTGCTGCGCCTGTCGCGCCAGGACGTGGAGATCCGACTGGTAATCGACCAGTGGCGGGCCGAACCGTGAGCGGCTGGCAGCAGGTCTGGCCCGCGCCGGCCAAGCTCAACCTGTTTCTGCACGTCACCGGGCGGCGCGCCGACGGCTATCACAACCTGCAGACCGCGTTCCGGCTGATCGATTTGGCCGACACGCTCCGATTCACCGCGCGCGCCGACGGCAAAGTCACGCTCGCGCGGCCGCTGGCCGGCGTACCGCCCGAGCAGGACCTGTGCCTGCGCGCCGCGGTGCTGCTCAAACAGGCGACCGGGCATCAGGGCGGCGTCGAAATCGAACTGGATAAACGCATCCCCATGGGAGGGGGGCTGGGCGGCGGCAGTTCGGACGCGGCCAGCACGCTGGTGGTGCTCAATTACCTGTGGCGGCTGGGCCTGAAACGCGGGGAGTTGCAGCAACTGGCGCTCAAACTGGGCGCCGATGTGCCGGTGTTCGTGTTTGGCGAGAACGCGTTTGCCGAAGGCGTAGGCGAGCAACTGACGCCGCTTGCGCTTCCGGCCGCCTGGTATCTGGTGCTGGTGCCCCCGGTGCAGGTGCCGACCGCCGCTGTTTTTGCCGCCCCCGAATTGACACGGGAGGCAAAACCAATCAAAATTACGGCCTTTTTCGACGGGCTGAAACAACGCGCCCTGCGTAACGACCTCGAGCCCGTGGTGAGCAAACGCTATCCTGAAGTGGCGCGCCATCTGGCCTGGCTGAAGCAGCATGGCGAGGCGCGCATGAGCGGTTCCGGCGCCTGCGTATACGCCGAATTTTCCACTGCATCCGCGGCGCACGCGGCGCAAGCGCAGCTTCCGCAGGCAATGCGCGGGTTCGTGGCGCGCGGCTTGGAGCGCCATCCGCTGCATGGGTTGACCGAGTAGCCGGGTATTGAAAAAGGGGGCACGCCCCCCTTTTATATCCCCCAAGTCAGAGGCTGTTGAGATGGGAGTGCTTTCGTAATCGAGTTATTTTTTCGGCTGTTTCGATAGTTTTTCAACAGCCTGTTAGAGTTTGGGGAGTCGCCAAGTGGTAAGGCACCGGATTTTGATTCCGGCATTCGTAGGTTCGATCCCTACCTCCCCAGCCAGCATCTGATGTACCCGCCGCGGTGAGCTGCGGGTGTGGGCGGACAGTTCCCGTCCTCATACGACTAGGTTCCCGATATGGTTTACGACCACCTGATGATTTTTGCCGGCAGCGCCAATCCGCAATTGGCTGCGGCGGTGGCGAAACGCCTCAACATCCCCCTGGGCAGCGCCAGCGTCGGCCGCTTCTCCGACGGCGAGGTGATGATCGAGTTGCTGGAAAACGTGCGCGGCAGGGACTGCTTCATGCTGCAATCGACCTGCATGCCCACCAACGACAATCTGATGGAAGTGGTCATCATGATCGATGCGCTGAAGCGCGCCTCGGCTGCGCGCGTCACCGCCGCGATCCCGTATTTCGGCTACGCGCGCCAGGACCGCCGGCCGCGCTCGGCGCGCGTAGCCATCAGTTCCAAGGTGGTGGCCAACATGCTGGAAGCGGTGGGCGTGGACCGGGTGCTCACCATGGATCTGCACGCCGACCAGATCCAGGGCTTTTTCAACGTGCCGGTGGATAACATCTACGCCGCGCCTATCCTTTTGGGCGATTTGTGGAAGCACGGCTACGAGGACCTGCTGGTGGTTTCGCCCGATGTCGGTGGCGTGGTGCGCGCGCGCGCGCTGGCCAAGCGACTGGAATCGGACCTGGCCATTATCGACAAGCGCCGACCCAAGGCGAACGTGGCCGAGGTGATGAACATCATCGGCGACGTCAAGGGCCGCACCTGCGTCATCATGGATGACATGGTGGACACCGCCGGCACCCTGGCCAAGGCGGCGCAGGCGCTCAAGAGCGAGGGCGCGGTCAAGGTGCTCGCTTACTGCACCCACCCGGTGCTCTCGGGTGGCGCGGTGGAGCGCATCGCCAATTCGGCGCTGGACGAGGTGGTCGTCACCGACTCCATTCCGCTGCGCGAGGACGCGAAAAAATGCAGCAAGATACGCGTGCTTTCCGTCGTCGACCTGCTGGCGGAGACGATACTGCGCATCAGCAACGAGGACTCGGTGAGTTCATTGTTCAGCGAGTAATGAACTAAGAGGCCGTTTCAGGATTACCGAAACGGCTCCTGAATTAGGGGAGCATGAGGGGAGATATCCCCTCATTTTGTAATGAACTCAAAGCCTAGATATGGATTCTAGTTTTTTAAACGGCGGTACCTGGTCGCGGGGCCGCCATAACCAGGAGTGCAACATGCAAATCGAAATCAACGCGCAAAAGCGCACCAAGCAGGGCACCGGAGCGAGCCGCCGCCTGCGCCGTGAAGGCAAGACCCCCGGCATCGTCTACGGGGGCAAGCAGCCTACGGTCGTAATCGAGATTGATCACAACGCGCTGTACCACCAGCTGCGCCAGGAGGCTTTCCACGCCTCCGTCCTGACGCTCAATCTCGACGGCGCGAAGGAGCAGGTGCTGTTGCGGGCGGTCAACATGCACCCGTTCAGGCTCGAGGTCCAACACATCGACTTCCAGCGCGTCCTGGCCGACGTGAAGATCCAGATGAGGGTGCCGCTGCACTTCACCAACGCCGAGCTGTCGCCGGGCGTGAAGGTGTCGGGCGGTATCGTCAGCCACGTCATGACCGAACTCGAGATCCACTGTCTGCCGGCCGACCTGCCCGAATTCATTGAGGTCGATTTGAAGGATATGGAGCTCGGCCACACCGTCCACGTCAAAGATCTGCAGTTCCCGAAGGGTGTGGAAGTAATTCTGCACGGCAGCGAGAATCCGCCTGTGGCTGTGGTGCAGGTCCCGCGTGCGCTGGTTGCGGACGAGGTTGCCGATGCTGCCGAAGCTGCTGCGGCCGAAGTCACGCCGTCCGCATCCGAGGTTCCCACCAGCAAACAGTCGGCCGAACCAGCCGCTGCGGAAAAGGCCGGGGACAAGGGCGAGAAGGGCGACAAGGGCGAGAAGAAGGCAGAAAAGAAGTCAGAGAGATCGGACAAGAAATAATCTGCTTGTCCGCTTCGAGAGCAGGCAGAGGCCAGCGCCTCTGCCTGTTTTTTTAGAGCGGCGCCAAGATGCCGATCAAACTCATCGTCGGCCTGGGCAACCCGGGCAAGAAGTACGAGAGCACGCGCCACAACGCCGGCTTCTGGCTGGTCGAGCGGCTGGCCGCGCAGCGCCGGCTCGCGCTCAGGAAGGAACCCAAGTTCCACGGCCTCACGGCCAAACTCGACACTGCGTCCGGAAATGCTTGGCTGCTGCTTCCGCAGACCTGGATGAACGAATCGGGCTCGGCGGTGGCCGCGCTGGCGCAGTTCCACAAGATTGCGCCCGACGAAATCCTGGTGGTGCACGACGAGCTCGACCTGCCGCCAGGGGGCGTGAAAATCAAACAGGGCGGCGGCCACGCCGGCCACAACGGCTTGAGGGACATCATGGCCAAGCTGGGCACGTCCGATTTCTGGCGCTTGCGCATCGGCATCGGCCATCCGCGCGATCTTGCCGCGAGCGAGCAGGAGGTGGTCGATTTCGTGCTTCACCCGCCGCGCAAGGACGAGCAGGCGCTGATAGACGCGGTGATCGACCGCGGCGTCGCGGTGTTCGACCTGATACTCGCGGATAACATGGCGGCGGCAATGCACAAGCTGCACACCAAACCCAAACCTCAGACACCTGAGGTTCCAACCTGAATAGCGCGAATTGAACGACAGCGCTGCGCTCGCTTGTATATCTCAAGGCCTCACACATGTCTCTGAAATGCGGAATCGTCGGGCTACCGAACGTCGGCAAGTCAACGTTGTTCAATGCGCTCACCAAGGCCGGCATCGCGGCGGAGAACTACCCTTTCTGCACCATCGAGCCCAACGTCGGCATCGTCGAGGTTCCGGATGCGCGGCTGGCGCAACTGGTGGCCATCGCCAAACCGCTAAAAACCATCCCTGCGGTGGTGGAGTTCGTCGACATAGCCGGCCTGGTTGCCGGCGCGTCCAAGGGCGAGGGCCTGGGAAACAAATTCCTCGCCAATATCCGCGAAACCGACGCCATCGCGCATGTGGTGCGCTGTTTCGTCGACGACAACGTGGTGCACGTCGCCGGCAAGATCGATCCGCTGAGCGATATCGAGACCGTCAACACCGAACTCGCGCTGGCCGATCTCGCGACGGTGGAAAAAACCATGAGCCGTTACGTCAAAGCCGCGAGGTCGGGCAACGACAAGGAAGCGCAGCGCATCGTGGGAGTACTGGAAAAAGTACTGCCGGTGCTGAATCAGGCCAGGCCGGCGCGCAGCCTGGCGCTATCGAGCGAGGAGCAGCAGGTGCTCGCCCCGCTGTGCCTGATGACGGCCAAGCCCGCGATGTACGTTGCCAACGTCGATGAAAAGGGATTCAGCGGCAACCCGCTGCTCGAGCGGGTGCAAGCGTACGCGAAAGCGGAAGGCGCGCCGGTAGTGGCGATTTGCGCCGCGATCGAGGCGCAGATGGCCGATCTGGAGGACGAAGAGAAGCAGATTTTCCTCGCCGACATGGGCCAGGAAGAGCCGGGCCTCGACCGCCTGATCCGCGCCGGCTACGCGCTGCTCGGCCTGCAGACCTTTTTCACCGCCGGCCCGAAGGAGGTGCGCGCCTGGACCGTGCAGGTGGGCGCGACCGCGCCGCAGGCCGCCGGCGTGATCCATACCGACTTTGAGCACGGCTTCATCCGCGCCGAGGTGATCTCATACGCCGATTTCATCGCCTGCAAGGGCGAGCAAGGGGCGAAGGAAGCCGGCAAGATGCGCCTGGAGGGCAAGGACTACGTGGTGCGCGACGGCGACGTCATGCATTTTCGCTTCAACGTCTGATTAAATGCCGCCGAGGCACAGGTATTTGATCACCAGGAAATCCTCGATGCCATACTTGGAGCCCTCGCGGCCGATGCCTGATTCCTTCACGCCGCCGAACGGCGCGACTTCGTTGGAGATGAGGCCGGTGTTGATGCCGACGATGCCGTATTCCAGCGCCTCGGCCACGCGCCAGACGCGGCCGATGTCGCGGCCGTAGAAGTAGGCCGCGAGACCGAATTCTGTGTCGTTGGCCAGCCGGATCGCCTCGGCTTCATCCTTGAAGCGAAACAGCGGTGCCACCGGGCCGAAGGTTTCTTCGCGCGTCACTTGCATGCTGGTGGTGACGCCGGTGAGCACGGTGGGCTGGAAGAACAGGCCGCCGAGCGCATGGCGCTTGCCGCCGCTGAGGACTTTCGCGCCCTTGGCGAGCGCGTCGGCGATGTGCTCCTCGACCTTGGCCAACGCGGCCGCGTTGATCAGCGGGCCGGTGGTGACGCCGGCTTCCCTGCCATTGCCGACCTTGAGCGTTTTCACCTTCTCGGCCAGTTTCGCGGCGAAGGCGTCGTATACCTTTTCCTGCACCAGGATGCGGTTGGCGCAGACGCAGGTCTGGCCGTTGTTGCGGTACTTGGAGATCATCGCGCCTTCCACCGCGGCGTCCAGGTCGGCATCGTCGAATACGATGAAAGGCGCGTTGCCGCCCAGTTCCATCGAGGTCTTCTTCACCGTGCTCGCGCACTGCGCCATCAGCTTCTTGCCGATTTCAGTGGAGCCGGTGAAGGTGAGCTTGCGCACGGTTGGGTTGGTGCTCATCTCGCCGCCGATAGCGCCGGCCGAACCGGTCACTACCGAGAGCACGCCCTTGGGCACACCGGCGCGCTCGGCGAGTTCGGCCATGGCGAGCGCCGAGTAGGGCGTGGCGGAGGCGGGCTTCACCACCATGGTGCAGCCCGCGGCGAGCGCCGGACCGGCTTTGCGGGTGATCATGGCGGCGGGAAAGTTCCACGGCGTGATCGCGACGCACACGCCGATCGGCTCTTTCAGCACCACGATGCGCTTGTCGGCTTGGTGCTGTGGGATGGTGTCGCCGTAGATGCGTTTGCCTTCCTCGGCGAACCACTCGATGAAGGAGGCGGCATAGGCGATTTCGCCGCGCGACTCCGCGAGCGGTTTGCCTTGTTCCGCTGTCATTAGTTGCGCCAGATCTTCCTGGTTGGCCATCATCAACTCGAACCAGCGGCGCAGGATCACCGAGCGCTCCTTGGCGGTCTTGGCGCGCCAGGCCGGGAAGGCCGCGTTGGCGGCGGCAATGGCGCGGCGCGTCTCCGCCACGCCCATCTTGGGCACGGTGCCCAGTGCTGCGCCATCGGCGGGATTCTTCACCGCAATGGTCGACTTGTCGTCGGCATCCAGCCACGCGCCGTCGATATAGCACTGCTGGCGGAACAGCTTGGAATCTTTCAGTTCGAGCTGCGCAATGCGCGCGTGTTTTGGGGCATTCATGGTGTTCTCCGCTTGGAAGGGTAAAGCCCGCCCGGATGGGCGATGAGTGGCTGGATTTTAGCGCAAAACCTCCGCGCGCATCGGTAGCGCGGGGTCAACCCGCTTCGTCCCGGCCGCAGTCAAGGACGCAGCCGGGGACGGCGGTGATCCCCATGGCGGCGGCCAGCGGGATACGCGCGATCAGTACGTGCCCGGGTAGGAACCCCCGTCGATAAGGAAATTCTGCCCGGTGACATAGCCGGCCTGTGCACTGCACAGGTAAGCGCAGGCATCGCCAAACTCGGCCGGATCGCCGAATCTGCCGGCAGGGCACTGGGCCATGCGTTCCTTGCGGATCACCTCGACGCTGACGCCGCGGTTCTTGGCCTGGGTCTCGCAAGTGGTGCGGATCCGGTCGGTGTCGAACGAGCCCGGCAGCAGGTTGTTGATGGTGACGTTGTGCGCCACGGTCTTGCGCGCGATGCCGGCGACGAAGCCGGTGAGGCCGGAGCGCGCGCCGTTGGAGAGGCCGAGGATTTCGATCGGCGCCTTCACCGAGCTCGAGGTGATGTTGACGATGCGGCCGAACTTGCGCGCGATCATGCCGTCCACCGTCGCCTTGATCAGTTCGATCGGAGTGAGCATGTTGGCGTCCAGCGCGGCGATCCAGGTGTCGCGGTTCCAGTTGCGGAAATCGCCCGGCGGCGGGCCGCCGGCGTTGTTGATGAGGATGTCCGGATTGGGGCAGGCGGCGAGCGCCAGGGCGCGACCGGCTTCGGTGGTGATGTCGCAGGCCACGGTCGTGACCTTGACCCCGGTGGCGGCGCGGATCTCCGCCGCGGTCTTCTCCAGTGCCTCCTTGCCGCGCGCGGTGATGACGAGGTTCACGCCCTCGCGCGCGAGCGAGAACGCGCAGCCACGCCCCAGGCCCTTGCTCGATGCGCATACCAATGCCGATTTACCGCGAAGTCCCATATCCATTTCGTGTCTCCTTTTAGTGTTGTTTGCAAAATAAGGGAATCAAGGGCCGCAGGCGCGGGTGCAATGCTAAAATTATAAACTTCCTGAAGCAATCGAGACAGCAATCATGGCGGGACATTCCAAGTGGGCCAACATCAAGCACAAAAAAGCGGTCACCGATGCCAAGAGGGGCAAGATATTCACCCGCCTGATCCGCGAGATCACCGTAGCGGCGCGCATGGGGGGCGCTGATCCCAACATGAACCCGCGCTTGCGTCTGGCCATCGAAAAAGCGCGCGGTGTGAACATGTCCAAGGACAACATAGAGAATGCCACCAAACGCGGCGCGGGCGCGCTCGATGGCGCCAACTATGACGAGGTGCGCTACGAAGGCTACGGCATCGCCGGCGCGGCGGTGATGGTCGATTGCCTTACCGACAACCGCACCCGCACCGTGGCCGACGTGCGCCACGCCTTCGTCAAGAACGGCGGCAACCTCGGCACCGATGGCTCGGTCGGTTTCATGTTCAAGCACTGCGGCCAGTTCATTTTTGCCCCGGGCACGAGCGAGGACAAGGTGATGGAGGCGGCGCTGGAGGCGGGCGCGGAGGACGTGCTCACCAACGAAGACGGCTCGGTCGAGGTGATTTGCGGGCCCTACGAGTTTTCCGCGGTGAAGCAGGGCCTGGAACAGGCGGGCCTGAAGGCCGAACTGGCGGAGATCACGATGAAGCCCTTGAGCGAAACCGTCATGAGCGGGGATGACGCGGCGCGCATGCAAAAGCTGCTCGATGCGCTGGAGGCGCTCGACGACGTGCAGGAAGTCTACACCACGGCGGCGATCGACGACTGAGGCCCTGCGGCCAGCTGTATCCTCGCCTGCGGCCAAGTATTACGCTCGCCTGCGGCCAAGTATTACGCTCGCCTGCGGCGACAGCGGCGCTATAATCCGCCGATGGCCGATACCACTATAACCATACTCGGCATCGATCCCGGCTTGCGCATAACCGGGTTCGGGATCATCCGCAAGAACGGCAGCAAGCTCGCCTATGTCACCAGCGGCTGCATCAAAGCACCGGAATCGGACCTGCCCGGGCGGCTCAAAACCATACTGGAGGGTCTGCGCGAAGTGATCCAGGCGCATCAGCCGCAGCAGGTCGCGGTGGAAAAGGTGTTCGTCAACGTCAACCCGCAATCCACCCTGCTCCTCGGCCAGGCGCGCGGCACGGCCATCTGCGCCGCGGTGCTGGAGAGCCTGCCGGTGGCGGAATACACGGCGCTGCAGGTGAAGCAGGCGGTGGTGGGCAACGGCCACGCGAAAAAGGAACAGGTGCAGGAGATGGTGCGGCGCCTGCTCGGCCTGGCCGGCAATCCCGGCGCGGATGCGGCCGATGCGCTCGCCTGCGCCATCTGCCATGCCCATGGCGGGCAGGGTCTGGGGTCGATTGCCACGGCGGGCTACCGCGTGAAGAGGGGGCGGCTCGTATGATAGGACGCTTGAGCGGGGTGCTGCTGGAAAAAACCCCGCCGCAGGTGATGCTGGAGGTGCAGGGCGTGGGCTACGAGATCGACGTACCCATGAGCACTTTTTACAACCTGCCCAACGTGGGCGAGCGGGTGACGCTGTTCACCCATCTGATCGTGCGCGAAGACGCGCATCTGCTCTACGGCTTCGCCAGCGAGTCCGAGCGCAAGGCGTTTCGCCAGCTGCTGAAAATCAGCGGCGTCGGCGCGCGCACCGCGCTGTCGCTGCTCTCGGGCATGAGCGTCGCCGACCTGGTGCAGGCGGTGGCGGCGCAGGAAGCCGGACGCCTGACCAAGGTTCCCGGCATCGGCAAGAAGACTGCCGAGCGGCTGCTGCTCGAATTGAAGGACAAGCTCGGCACCGAGCTCACGACGGGCGTGGCGGTGAACCGCGCCGCGCCGGCGTCCAGCGACGTGCTCAATGCCCTGCTCTCGCTCGGGTACAACGAGAAAGAGGCGCTCCATGCGCTCAAGCAACTGCCCGAAGGTTTGAGTGTGTCGGACGGGATCCGCCAGGCGCTCAAGTCGCTGGCCAGGGGCTGACCGGATTCGCGTGCGGCAAAATCGGACAGATCCATTTGCGCGCGACGCCAAAGGCCCAAGTCCCGATCCCTGATAAACTTTAACTGTTTCCGCTGCGGATGGCTGACATCGAATCTACAGGTCAAAGCGTGACCAAGAAGTACCACCGGTTTGTCCGAATCTTTTACCAGATTCGGGCCACCGCTTTCGCCGTGCTGTTCGTCGCCATCGGCATGCAAATGTGGGGGCGGGGCTATGGCGGGCTCGCGTGGGCGCTGCTCGCGCTGCAGTTTCTCGCCTATCCGCACCTGCTATTCTGGCGCGCCCGCAGGGCCCCGGACTCGCTCAAAGCGGAGCATGCCAATTTGCTGCTCGACTGCCTCCTGCTCGGGATCTGGATATCCGCGCTCGAGTTTCCGACCTGGATTGCGTTTCCAATCTTTTTGGGGACCTCGCTCAACAACGCGATGAACCGCGGTTGGCGCGGCGCCCTGGGCGCGCTGCTCGCGTTCGCTTTCGGCGCCGTTGCGTGGGGGCTCGTCGCCGGGTTCAAGGTTTCGCCGCAGACCGATCCCGTTGCCGCTGCACTGTGCCTGATGGGCTTGTTCGTCTACGTGATTGGTCTTGGCAACATCGCGTTCGCGCAGAGTCGCAAATTGCGCGACACGCGCGAGGCTCTGCGCCAGCGCGAGGAGCACTACCGGATCATCACCGAGAATGCGGGAGACCTGATCGCAATGCTGGACGCCGCGGGGCGCTGGGTATACGCAAATCCTGCGTACCGGCGCCTGCTCCCCGAAGCGGCGCTGGAAATCGGCGCCGATGCCCTTGCTCAGCTGCATCCGGAGGATCGGGACGCAACGCGCGCCGCGCTCGAACAAGCGGTCCAGAGCGGGGAGTCGCAGGGGTTTCTCTACCGCCTGATCGCCGCTGATGGCAAGGAGCACGAGTTCCAGGCCAAGGCAAAATCTTTTTCGCACGCAGGCGTCCCAAGGACTGTAGTCGTCTCGACTGACGTCACCGAACTGCGCCAGCGGGATAAAAAGCTCGCGCTCCAGGCGAATGTGTTCGAGAACATGGCCGATGCGATGATGATCGTCGCCGCCGACGGCACCGTATTGTCGGTCAACCGGGCGTTCACGACAGTCACGGGGTACGGCGCAGAGGAGGTGTGCGGGAAATCCGAAACCGAGTTTCGCACCGCCCTGCAACCGCAGGAGTTCTACGACGAAATTCGCGACGCATTGAAGCGTCAGGGTCACTGGAGCGGCAGCTCCTGGTGCCGCCGGAAAGACGCCAGCATCTACCGCGAGTGGCGGAACATTTCGGCGATCCGGGATGCGGCCGGGCGCACGACGCATTACGTCGTTTTTTTTGCGGATGTCTCCCAGTCCGCGCGCCCGGATCGCGCGCTCGCCCGCTGAAACGAAATGAGCGATAAACCCAGGATCGCAAGAACGGGGGCCGTGCCCACGGGTAAGATAGCGCATGGCCATTGAAACCGACCGTCTGATCGCCACCGATCCCGCCTCGCCGCAGGAAGAGGCGCTCGAGCGCGCGCTGCGTCCGAAGGCCTTGTCCGAGTACGTCGGCCAGGAAAAAATCCGCGGCCAGCTTTCGATTTTCATCGAGGCGGCGCGCCAGCGCAAAGAGTCGCTCGACCACGTGCTGCTGTTCGGACCGCCGGGTCTGGGGAAAACGACGCTGGCCCACATCATCGCGCGCGAGATGGGAGTCAATTTGCGCCACACCTCGGGCCCGGTGCTCGAGCGCCCGGGCGACCTTGCGGCGCTGCTCACCAACCTCGAACCGAACGACGTGCTGTTCATCGACGAGATCCACCGCCTGTCGCCGGTGGTGGAAGAAATCCTGTATCCGGCGCTGGAAGACTTCCAGCTCGACATCATGATCGGCGAGGGGCCGGCGGCGCGCTCGGTCAAGCTCGATCTGCCGCCATTCACGCTGGTGGGCGCCACCACCCGTGCCGGCATGCTCACCAATCCGCTGCGCGACCGCTTCGGCATTGTCGCGCGGCTGGAGTTCTACACCGCGCTGGAACTGCAGCAGATCGTGAGCCGCTCCGCCGGGCTGCTCAAGATCGAGGTCGCGGCCGAAGGTTCGCTCGAAATCGCGCGCCGCTCGCGCGGCACGCCGCGCATCGCCAACCGGCTGCTCAGGCGGGTGCGCGACTACGCCCAGGTCAAGGCGAGGAGCGGCGTGAGCCGCGAGGTCGCCGATGCGGCGCTGCAGATGCTCGACGTGGACGCGCTCGGCCTGGACATGATGGACAGGAAGCTGTTGCTGGCCGTGATCGAGAAGTTCGCCGGCGGACCGGTGGGCGTGGAGAATCTTGCCCACGCGATCGGCGAGGAGCGCGACACCATCGAGGACGTGATCGAGCCTTTCCTCATCATGATGGGCTATTTGCAGCGCACCCCCCGCGGGCGCGTCGCCACGGTATCGACCTATCGCCATTTCGGCCTGGCGCTGCCGAACACGGGCGCTAACGTCGATTTGTGGAACGGTCCGGGCGAATCCTGAGGCCAGGATGATGAAACGTTTTTCCTGGCCGGTGCGTGTCTACTACGAGGACACCGACACCGGCGGCATCGTCTATTATGCCAATTACCTGAAGTTCTTCGAGCGCGCGCGCACCGAATGGCTGCGCAGTTTCGGGCTAAATCAGGATAAACTGGCGCAGAAGGAGGGGCTGATTTTCGTGGTGCGGCGGGCGTCGCTCGATTTTGTCCGGCCGGCCCGCCTGGACGACATGCTCGAGGTCACGGTTGAACCGCTGAAGCTTGCGCGTGTCTACGTACTACAGCTGGCCCAGGAGGCACGGCGCGGCGCGCAAGTGCTGGCTCGCGCCGAGATCCAGGTGGCCTGCCTGAACCTGGGAGATTTCAAGCCCGTCGCCATACCGCAATTCTTGAGGGATAAGCTCTGAATTGGGGTATTTAAAAGGGACCAGGGGAAAGGGTGGGACCCTTCCCTTCCCACCCAGGCCCCCTTTTTCCAAACAGCTACGCGAGTCGATACAACAATGAATGTAACCCAGGACCTGTCGATACTTTCCCTGATCACCAACGCCAGCGTGCCGGTGCAACTGGTGATAGCGCTGCTGCTGATGGTCTCGTTCATGAGCTGGCTGTTTATTTTCCGCAAGCTGTTCGCCATCCGGCAGGCGGGGACCCAGACCGAGAAGTTCGAGCGCGATTTCTGGAGCGGCAGCGACATAAACGGCCTGTACCAGAGCGCGGTCAACGACCGCCACCGCGCCGGGTCGCTGGAGCGCATTTTCGAGGCGGGTTTCCGCGAATTCGCCAAGCTGCGCGCGCAGCACGGCGCCGACCCGAGCATCCCGGTGGAGGGCGCGCGCCGTGCCATGCGCGCCACCTATCAGCGCGAGATGGACAACCTGGAGCGGCACCTCGCTTTTCTTGCCTCGGTCGGATCGGTCAGCCCTTACATCGGCCTGTTCGGCACGGTGTGGGGCATCATGAACGCATTTCGCGGCCTGGCCAACGTCAACCAGGCGACGCTGGCGCACGTCGCGCCGGGTATCGCCGAGGCGCTGATCGCCACCGCCATCGGGCTGTTCGCCGCGATCCCCGCGGTGATTGCCTACAACCGCTACGCGCACGACATCGACCGCCTCGCGATCCGCTTCGAGAGCTTCATCGAAGAGTTTTCCAACATCCTGCAGCGCCAGGCCGGCGTGGGCAAGTAGGGAAGCGAGCAATGCCGCGTCCGCGCCGCGCCATGAGCGAGATCAACGTCGTGCCCTACATCGACGTGATGCTGGTGCTGCTGGTGATTTTCATGATCACCGCGCCGCTGGTGAATCCGGGCGTGATCGAGCTGCCCTCGGTGGGCAGGTCCTCGCAGCCGCCCGAGCTGCCGCTGGAGGTGGTGATCAAGGCCGATGCATCGCTCATGTTGCGCGAGAGGAGCAAGACCGCGGCGAGCGAACGCGCGGTGTCAACCGCCGAACTGGTCGCAGCGTTGCAGCAAAAGCAGAAGACCCATCCGGATCAGGCGGTGGTGATCGCCGCCGACAAGAATGTGCGCTATGAAGAAGTGCTCAAAATCATGGACGAGCTGCAGAAACAGAACGTGCGCAAAGTCGGGCTGCTGGTGAGGCCCGCGACACGATGAGCGTGGCGGCCAACGCGTTGCTGTACCAGGAGCCGGGCAAAGTCCCTTCCGCCGTTCTCGCCGTGCTGGTGCACGTGCTGCTGGCGGTATTCCTGTTCTTCGGCGTGCACTGGCAGAGCAGGCAGCCGGAGTCGGTGATGGTGGAGTTGTGGAATAGCCTGCCCGCGCCGGTGGCCGAGAAGGTCGAGCCCGCGCCGGA
>Ga0097691_1000476_pt1 | contig 35023 bp, 41 predicted proteins | sample NGESurdeep072012_8_FD_72858 | JGI IMG/M metagenome (GOLD analysis project Ga0097691, IMG submission 72858) | Arctic peat soil microbial communities from Barrow, Alaska - NGEE Surface sample 210-1 deep-072012 | ecosystem: Environmental > Terrestrial > Soil > Wetlands > Peat ... | reverse complement strand
GACCGGATGACCTTCCTTAACGTCGTGTCCGGCCGCTTTCACGCCTCGTCCCATGTTGCCCGGCGCAGATTTCACGCCCTTGCCCGCCTTTTTCGTTGGACGAACGGCGTTCGGTTCATTGGGGCTTTGGTGTGTGCCCGTAGGAGGAGTGTCCTGGGCGAAGGCGAAAGCGCCCAGCAGCAACAGCAGACCTGCATGCAGAAGTAAACGTTTCATCGTAATCTCCAATGTGAGAGTTGGCTGGTTGGATGCGGCAAAGCCGCTCGACGGCCACGGCGAATGAATAATACGGCTTAGACCATTCGGTCGGCCAGCGCCGCCTTGACCGCCTCGCTGGCATGAAAGACGCCGTGCACGCGCACCGACTCGATCACCTCCGCCGCCAGCTCCGGTGTTATGTCCCTGGCCAGCGTCAACATGCCAATCACGGTGATCCTGACGCGCTCGCCCTTGGCCTGGAGCCGCTCCAGGTGCCGGCGGTCATAGTGCAGCACGCCCACCAGAAATGCATTCCGCGCGATCGACTGCTGGACCTCGAAGTTGTGTTTGTCGATCTGCGACCGAATCGCGGTCCGGATAAAGTCCGTCCGGTTTGAGTAAAGGCCTTCCTTTACCAGCAGATCCACTTTCCCCAGATCCACCGCGCCCATGTTGATGGTGATCTTCTCGCTGTGAACCGCCCTGTCGGAATGCGAGTCCCTAACCTCCTCGGAAAGCATCAGAATCTCCGTACCATCCATATGGATGGTTAGCATGGAAGATATTCTGCTCCGAACATTGGTCGATGTAAATATAAAAACCATCCATATGGATGGTTTTAGGTAACTGGCAACTCGCAACTGCTAATGCGCTTCCGCATCTCCATGGCGGACGTCGGGCGTGTCCACCTTGTTGGCGCCCTTGGGCAGGTCGGGTGGGGGGGCGAAGTCTTCTTTCGGATGTCCCTGGATAGCCACCTTCATGAAATCGATCCATATCGGAAGCGCGGCCATGGCGCCGCTCTCCTTTGGTCCGAGCGTTTTCTTCTCGTCGTAACCGAGCCAGACCCCGCAGGTAATCGACGGCGAGAACCCGATAAACCACGCGTCGGTGAAATCGTTCGTGGTGCCGGTCTTGCCCGCCAGCGGATGCTTCAGCAGGCTGGCCTTGTATCCGGTGCCGTGCAGCACCACCTCGCGCAGCATCGAGGTCATGATGCGCGCGGTCCGCGGCGAGATCACGTCGTGCACGTCCGGAAAATTTTCTTCGAGCACGCGCCCTTCGTAGTCCACCACCTTGCGGATCAAACGCGGCGAAACGCGCACGCCATCGTTGGGAAACGTGGTGAACGCCGCCGTCTGTTCCGATAGGCTGATATCGGCCGATCCGAGCGCCAGCGGCACCACCGGCAGCAGCGGCGAAGTGATGCCAAACTTCCGCGCGTACTCGATTACCTTCTGCACCGACACGCGTTGCTCCACTTTCAGCGCTGGAATATTGCGCGACTGCGCCAACGCTCGCCGGTAGCTGATGTTTCCCTCGTACTTGCCGTCGTAGTTGTGCGGTGAGTACGGGCCGGAGGCGGTCTGGAAGGTCACCGGCGCGTCCAGCACGATGTCGTCGGGCGTGGCGCCATTGTCGATGGCGGCGGTGTACACATACGGCTTGAACGACGATCCCACTTGCCGCAGCGCCTGCGTCGCCCGGTTGAATTTCGACTCCGCGAAGTCGCGCCCCCCAACCATCGCCTTGATGTCGCCACTGCCGTTGTCCAACGCCAGCAGCGCGCCTTGCGCTCCGGAATCCTGCTCCAGTGCGACCTTCGCCGTCCCGTCCGGCGCAACCGAGACAATGCGAACGTATGCGATATCGCCCCGCGCCAGGATTTCGTCCGGCGTCTTGTGCTGCGTCCACGCCATGTCGGCCGCTGCGATCTGCGCCTGGTAACGCCCGAACTTTACCGTCGCGGTGCTCTTGGTAGCTTCGAGAACCAGCGCGTGCGTATAGCTGCCGGGCGGCATCGGCTCGTCCCAATCTGCATGTTGATACTTCGCCAGGTCCACGCTTTCGACGACCAGGTTGTGCAGGTGCGCCTTCCATCCATGGCGCCGCTCGTAGGCCGCCAATCCATCCAGCACCGCCTTGTTCGCCGTCTCCTGCAGGTCCCGATTGAGCGTGGTATACACGCGCAGCCCGCCCTCGTGCACCTCCTCGCTGCCATACTTTTTTTCCAGGTAGCGCCGGATTTCTTCCGCGAAATAAGGGGCCACGAAGTTGGGATCGCTCTGCACCCGCAACTGGATGGGCATGTTCTTGGCACGGACGGCCTGCTCGGCGGTGATCTTCCCGTCCTCGAGCATGGAATTGATCACCAGGTTCCGCCGCCGCAGCGAGCGCTCCGGGTTCAGGATCGGCGAGTATGCGTTCGGGGCCTTGGGCAGTGCGGCCAGTAGCGCGGCTTCCTCGATCGTCAGTTCCTTGGCGCGCTTGCTGAAGTAGTACTGCGCGCCGGCTTCAAACCCGTAGGCGCCGTGTCCGAGATAGATCTGGTTGGCGTAGAGCGCGAAGATCTGCGGCTTGGTGAAGCGCCGCTCGATCTGCATCGCCAACATGATCTCCTGCACCTTGCGATGGAAATTGCGGTCTGGCGTCAGGAACAGGTTGCGCGAGAGCTGCATGGTAAGCGTGGATGCGCCCTGGGCCCGGCTTCCGCTGGTGATGTCGCGGTACGCCGCGCCCAGCATGCGCCAGAAATTGATACCCCAGTGCTTTTCGAAATCCTTGTCTTCGATGGAGATGAGGGCGTCGCGCAGGACTTTGGGGAAATCGTCGTAGCCGGCGATGATCCGGCGCTGCAAGGCGAACGACCCGACCACGCGTCCCTGGTCGTCGTAGAGTTCGGTGACGGTACTGGGATGGTAGCGTTGCAGGTCGCTGACTTCGGGCAAGTCGGTGGAATACACCAGCAGCAGCCCCGCAAACGCTCCAATCAGCGCCGCTGCGACAACCAACAGCGCGTACACCAGCCGTCCGACGAGCTTGTTGCCCACCGCCGCTGCCGGTCGAAGCTGTGTGGTGGTACTCATGGGGGATGTGCGAAGTCAGAATAGCGCAAAACGAGGCATTGGGCTTTAGGGGTTAGGCATTAGGAGAATTCGAGTGGAATCCAGAGGCTTTGAGGCCAAGAAAAAGGGCAGAAGCTGTGCGCATTCTGCCCTGATTCTCCTAATACCTAAAGCCCAACGCCTAATGCCTCGCGCCTATAGCCCCGCTTTCGTCTCCCGGTTCTTCAGCACTTCGATCGCCCGCTTGAGCTGGTCGTCGTTCTGCAGTGTGCGCTGCGGTTTCTTCTCGTCGGTTTGCGGCGCGCTCTCGTCCTCATCCGGCAGGATGAAGTCGTCGGACTTGTCGGCCACCACGATGTTCGGCGTGACCGCAGTGTCCTGAATCGCCTTGCCGTTCGGGCTGTAGTACTTGGCCACGCTCAGGATCAGCGCCGAGCCATCCGGAACGTCGATAATTTTCTGCACCGAGCCCATGCCGAAGGTCTTGTCGCCCAGCACGTCGCCGCGCGCGTTTTCCAGCACCGCCGACGCGACGATCTCGGCCGCACCCGCGGTTCCGTGGTTTACCAGTACCACCAGCGGCAGCCCGGTGATGGCCTTGTTCATGTCGGCGTTGAACGTCTCTTTCGGATAGCGCTGTCCCTGCAGGTAGGTGATCATGCCATGGTTCAGGAACAGGTTCGCCGTGGCGATGCCTTCCTTCGCGTCGCCGGCCGAGCAATCGCGCACGTCGAGGATCAGCTTCTTGATCCCGTGCGTCTGCATGGCCTTGACCTTGTTTGCGATCTCCTGCGACTTGCCCTGCGTGAACGCGTCCACCTTGATGTAGCCGACGCCGTCTTCGAGCGTTTTGTCGCTGACCGCCGGGATGCTCACCGTGTTGCGCGTGACGGTGATTTTCTGCGGCTCCGCTTTGCGCGGACGCACCACGGCGATGTTCAGGTTCGAGCCCGGCTCGCCGCTGGTGTAAGTGAGGATCTCCGCCAGCGACATCTCGCGGGTGGTGCGGCCTTCGATTGCTTCAATGATGTCGCCGCTATCCAGTCCGGCCTTGTCCGCCGGACCTCCGGGGATAACGGAAACCACCGCCGCGTAGCCGAAGCGCTTGGAGATGGTGGCGCCGATGTCGCCCTTGCCGTCGTTCTTGTGCGCCTTGTACTTCTTGTACTCGTCTGGCGTGAGATAGCTGGAATTTGCGTCCAGCGACTCCAGCAGGCCGTGCAGAGCGCCGTCGGTGACCGCCAGAATATTCGGCTCCTCGACGTACTCACTGCGGATACGCGACAGCACTTCGCTGTAAACACTCAGTTGACGATATGCGCCGTCGTCCGACTCGGCGCGCACGCGCAGTCCGCCGGCGATCGTGAAAAGCACAATCGCCATGGAAACGCTCAGTACAACCGCTTTCAACGTTTTGCTCATGGATGCTCGAATACCTGGTGAGGGCACCTGAAGTGCTCCCATTATAACCGTTGGATGCCGCTCCCCAACCCGAAGCTACTAGGAATTAGACGCACGAAACGCCCGTTTGTTGTGTTATTTTTTCGGACCTTTCGCGTCCAAGTGCTGGCACTGAATCCCCAACTCTACGAAAGCGCAAAGGACTACGTGTGACCTGTCGCGCCGCCTCTATCGTATTCATTCTACTGGCCGTGCTGAACGTGGTCGTACAAACTCAGGAACCGTTGATCAAGCCGGGCCACTGGAAGCGCGCCGTGGCCGCTGTCGAGGCGGCCCTGACCGGCATACCGAACCATGCCAACATGCTGCGGCAAAAGGGTTCGAGTAGCCCCACAATGACCTCAAACGGCTGAGATAATCGTGTGGAAGTTGTGTGGCCGCAAGCTTTAGCTCGCGCACTTCGCGCGAATGGTACAGTAGCGCCTCTCCAACGACTGCCTCCGGAAAGATTGCGTATGAAACGACTCGTTACGCTGTTCCTCCTGTTCGTCGCCGCCAGCTTCGCACAAACTCCTCAGCTTGCGCCCGCCGTGCGCGCCTACGTCAAGTATGACCAGCCAACCATCGCGCTGACCCACGTGCGCGTCATTGACGGAACCGGAGCGTCCGCGCGCGAAAATCAGACCGTCGTGCTCTCCGGCGGCAAGATTCAATCTGTCGGCGAGGCCGCGCCACCGGCTGCTGCGCAAGTGATTGACCTGACCGGCTACTCGGTGATTCCCGGCATCGTCGGTATGCACGACCACATGTTCTACCCCACGGGTGGCGCGCCGGTGTACGCCGAGCTCGCCTACAGCGCGCCGCGGCTGTATCTGGGCGCGGGCGTCACGACGATTCGCACCACCGGCAGCATCGAGCCTTACTCCGACCTGTCCCTTAAGAAGCAGATTGACTCCGGCCGCTGGCCCGGCCCAAAGATGTTTGTCACCGGACCCTACCTGGAGGGCGTGGGCGCATTCACCGTGCAGATGCACGAACTCAAGGACGCCGACGACGCGCGCCGCACCGTCGCTTATTGGGCCGACGAGGGCGTCGCGAATTTCAAGGCGTACATGAACATCACCCGCGCGGAGTTGAGTGCCGCGATCGAAGAAGCCCACAAGCGCGGCCTCAAGGTCACCGGCCACCTTTGCTCCATCGGATTCCGCGAAGCCGCCGCCTTGGGCATCGACGACCTGGAGCACGGCCTCGTGGTGGACACCGAATTCACCCCCAACAAGCAACCCGACGTTTGTCCCGCGACGACTCCTTCGCGCGATTCCGTTTTCAAGCTCGACATGAACGGCCCCGAGCTTCAGCAGACGATCAAGGAACTCGTCGCGCACAAGGTGGCGCTGACCTCGACGCTGCCGGTGTTTGAAACCTTCGTTCCCAACCGCCCGCCCTTCGACACCACCGGCGCGCCTCCGGGCCCGGGACGCGGGCCGACATACATGAGCCGTGTCCTCGACAGCATGGCCGAAGAACCGCGCCGCGCTTATCTCACGCAGCGGGCGCAGGTCGGCGCATCACAGAATTCCCAGTGGCCGGAGTTGTTCAAGCGCGAAATGCAGTTTGAGCGTGCCTTCGTCAAAGCGGGCGGACTGCTGATCGCAGGGCTCGACCCCACCGGCTACGGCGGCGCGGTCGCAGGCTTCGGCGACTGGCGCCAGATCGAATTGCTCGTCGAAGCCGGATTCACGCCGCTGGAGGCAATTAAGATCGCAACTTTCAATGGCGCGCAGTATCTCGCCGACAACAGCATCGGTTCCATCGCGCCCGGCAAAGCCGCCGACCTGGTGGTGATCAAGGGCGATCCTTCGAAAAACATCACCGACATCGAGAAGGTCGAGATCGTGTTCAAGGATGGCGTCGGCTACGACTCAGCCAAGCTAATCGACGCCGCGAAGGGAAGAGTGGGATTGCATTAAGAATTAAGAATTAAGAATGGGATGTCGTCGGTTTTTCATTCCTCATTCTTCATTCTTAATTCTTCATTTCCACGCATGGTGCTCCCTCAACATGCGGCACACCAGCGGCACCGGCAGTCCGACCACGTTGAAGTAGCAGCCCTCGATGCGCGAGATCCAGCGCGAGGCAATGCCCTGAATTGCGTAGGCTCCGGCTTTGTCCATCGGCTCGCCGTGCGCAACGTACATTTCGATATCGCTGTCGCTCAGCGGATCGAAGGTCACGCGCGTGGTTTCGCTGCGCACATCTTCCACGCCTTCACCGACGAGGCAAACTCCAGTCGCGACCTGGTGCGTGCGTCCGGAGAGCAGGCGCAACATGCGCGCCGCATCGGCAGCGTCAGCGGGTTTGGCGAGAATGTGGTGATCGACAATTACTGTGGTGTCGGCGCCCAGGACGAGCGTCGATGGTTGGCGCCCGATGGTCGATGGCAAAGACGCCCAAACTGCCTGCGCTTTTGCCTTCGCCAGGCGCTTCACGTAGGCGTCGGGATCCTCGTTCGGCAGCAGGTCCTCGTTTACGTCGGCAGGGTGGACGATGAAATCGATGCCCGCATTGCGCAGCAACTCCTGGCGGCGCGGCGATTGTGAAGCGAGAACCAGCATGCCCATTTGTAATTTAGTGATTTGTGATTTGCAATTGGGGGCTCTCGCGCACAGAAAAAAACCGCGCAGCTTTCGCCACGCGGCCTGAAATCTTTGCGCGCCGGTTACTTCTTATCGGCGGGCGTCTCCGGTTCCTTCATCGAATTCTTGAAGTTGCGGATTCCTTCGCCCATGCCCTTGCCGAGCTCCGAGAGCCGTCCGGGGCCGAAGATGAGCAACGCGATGGCTGCGATGACGAGAATTTCCGGTAGTCCGAGCTTGCCGAGCATGATGACCCTCCCGCCCAGGCGTCGCGCCCGGAAGGAACATTCCTTGAGTTCTGTCTAGATTCTAGGGCAGTGGGCAGGAGGAGTCAAAGAATGGCGCTTGGCTCATGGCACAAGGTGCATGGACCGACGCGTGGGTCCCACAGTCCATGAGTCCTGCGCCATGCGCAATGCGCCAAAGTTACCGTGGCGCGAACTTCACCACAACATCCACGGTGGATTCGACCGCGCGTCCATCCAGCTTGGCCGGACGGTACTGCCACTGGCTGACGGCATTGCTTGCCGCCTGCCGCAGGATGGCCGCGCCGTCCAGCACGTGAATGTCGATCACCTTTCCGGCAGGAGAAACCGTGAGCTGGAGCCGCACGTCGCCGTACGTGCCGCTTCGCCGCGCGAGGTCAGGATAGACGGGCGCCACAGTGCGCAACACAGCCGGCAGGCTCGCCGTGGCTTTCTTGCCCGCAAGCGATGCCGCGGCAGGTGCGGCCTTAGCGGTTTCTGCTGGCGAGGAATTGGCCGGAGCCGGTGCAATGGAAGCTTCGGCGGCTGATATGGCCGCGCGCGCCACAGCGGGCGTCTCGCCATGACGCCACATGCCGAACGCCGCCGCAGCGATCACCAGCACCGCGACAGTCAGAACTTTCTTGTGGGAAGAACTGGCGAGCCGCGGATAGGCGCTGCTGAAGGCGAAAGTCGGCTGGGTTTCCAGGGACCTGGCGGTCTTCAGCGTTCCCCATCGGCGCGGGTCTTCTCCCGGGCAGAGCAGGTCGGGAAGCGGCTGCGGCGGTGGTGGCGCTGTGTCCAATTCGATCAACGACATCGCCGCCATTTGCTGCGCCCGATTGGGCGCCGTGGTCTTTGTCCCGATCGGCGGCGAAAGTCTTGGGGCCAATGGCGGATCGGTCGCCAACTTCATCGGCACCGGCTTCTGCTCGATCGCCTTCAGCGTTTCGACGATGTTCTGCGGGGCGGTAGACGTCACTGGCGCCGGCCGCAAAATCGTCACTACGTTCTCAGCCGGAGCGGCAACCGGCGCAGGCGAAGGCCGGAGCGGCATTCCCGGCGCGATTTTCAGGGGCGCTGCTTCCAGCCGCTTCAGGACGCGCGCGATCTCGTTGCCCATCGTCATCATGATGGCGACGTGCATGCGAGTAAAAGCCTCCGGCGACTGCGCCAACACCACCAATACGCCATAGAAGATTCCGGCATGGTGAATCGGTACGGCGATCAGCGACTGTACGTCCAGCGGGCGCAGCGCCGCATCCATCTTGTCTTCCTCGGAGACGTTATAAGGCTTGCCGAAGCGGGCACATTGGCCGATCGTGCCTTCGCCGATGGGCAACGACGCGCCCACCTCCGGTGCAATACCGGTGCTAGTACGAATAACGAGTTTTTCGCCACGCGGCAGCGCGATGGCGCTGCCGGTTGCGCGCGTGTGTATTTGTGCGCGTTCCGCTAAGTCCAGCAACTCTTCGGCGAGCAGTAACCGGTCCATCGGTAACGGATTTGCCGAATTGTCAACCAACGGCCTGGTGGCCATGGGGGCCTCCTCACGGGAATTCGATGGTTCTTGCCCGGCCCGGCGCCGCGGCGGCAAGGGGGGAGGGCCGCGCAACACACGTATGCATATGTAACGCGAGAACGCGGCCCGCAATACGTCACCGACGTTCAGTTACCTGGAGAGGACTTTGGTAATTGACCCTTAGGTCAGCTCGATCAGGCGCGCCAGGAGCGCGGTGCGGCGGGAAATTTCCGTGGTGACGACAAACTCGTGCCGGGCGTGAGCTCCATCGCCCACCGCGCCCAGGCCGTCGAGGGTGGGAATGCCCAGCGCGGCGGTGAAGTTTCCGTCGGACCCGCCGCCCACGGTGACTTCCGTCAAATTCAGGCCGAGCTCGCCGCCCGCCTGCTGCGCCAGCTTGAACAGGGCGGCGACCGCCTTGCTTCTTTCCATCGGCGGACGGTTGATGCCACCGCTGACCTCCAGTTGGCAGCGCCGGTTGAACGGCTTCAGGCTGCGGAATTTCTTTTCCACTCGGGCCGCGTCGGCCAGCTTGGCGATGCGCACGTCCACCTCGCACTCGGCATGTTCGGCGACAACGTTGGTCCGCGTGCCTCCGCGCAGAACGCCCGGATTGACCGTCAGCCCGCGTTTCATCTCGGTGAAGGTTGCGATCCGCACGATCTGCCGGGCCAGCTCGACGATCGCACTCTGTCCTTTTTCCGGCTCCAGGCCCGCGTGCGCCGCCACACCCCTGACGCGCACCGTGTACTCGCCGACGCCCTTGCGGCCCGTCTTCAGCGCGCCCTCCAGTCCAAACGGCGGCTCGCAGACCAGCACTGCGGCCGATTGCTTCGCCAGCCGCTCGGTGATGGCGCGCGATGACGCGCTGCCCACTTCCTCGTCGGTCACCAGCAGCACGCGGACAGGGCGGGGAAGTTCGCCGCGCACTGCGCGCAGCACGTCGATGGCGAACAGCATCTGCGCGATCCCGGTCTTCATGTCGAGCACTCCGGGCCCGCACAACCGCCCGCGCTCTTCCTGCCAAGGCATCCCGGAGAGCGTGCCGACGTCGTACACGGTATCGATGTGTCCGAGCAGCATGACCGGCTGGCCGCCGCGCGCTCCGGCGAAGTCCGCTTGCAGGTGATCGCCAAAACTCGCCGCCCGGTGCAGCTTCAGCTTCGCGCCGCGCTGTTCGAATTCGCGCGCCAGCATGCGTCCGAGCGCGTCCACCGCCGGTTTATTGAAGCTGGGCGACTCCTGTTCGACCAGCCGGCGGACCAACGCAATCATTTTCGGCAGCCGGGATTTTGCCGCCGCCAGCACTCCGTTTCCTGAGTTCTTCGCCATCATGTGTTTATAATGCGTCGGTTCGCCCTATGGACAGCAAACCCGCACCGTTGCAGGAATCCGCAAGAATTACGATGGACATCGTCGAGATCCAGCGCATCCTGCCGCACCGGTTTCCGTTCCTGCTTATCGACCGCGTCATCGAACTCGATCGCAAGCAGCGCATTGTCGCAATCAAGAACGTCACCGTCAACGAACCATTTTTCCAGGGACACTTTCCGGGTTACCCGATCATGCCCGGCGTGCTGATCATCGAGGCGATGGCCCAGGCGGGCGCCGTGCTGTTGCTGCTCGAAGTTCCCGATCGCGAGTCCAAACTCGTGGTATTCACCGGGATCGACGGCGCGAAGTTCCGCCGCCCCGTGGTTCCCGGCGACCAGGTCCGTATCGAGGTCAGCGTGATCAACTGGCGCAGCCGAATCGGACAAATGGCAGGCATCGCCACTGTAGACGGCAAGAAAGTGTGCGAGGCGACTCTGAGCTGCATGCTTGTGCCAAAGAGCAGTTGATAGTTACTGGTTGCTAGTTGGCAGTTCCCGGCACAGACGGATGTCGGCAGGTCGTGGTACCAGGCCAACTTTTGGGAGGCGTTATGGGCTGTTCGTATCGCGATCTCGTTGCCTGGCAAAAAGCAGTGCGGTTTGTCAGCGAGATTTATCGCGTAACGGCAACGTTTCCGCGCGACGAGTTGTACGGGCTGGTGTCACAACTGCGCCGTGCGGCGGTCTCGATTCCCAGCAACATCGCTGAAGGCCAGGGACGTTTGACCGAAGGCGAGTTTCGGCAGTTTCTCGGCCATGCTCGTGGATCACTGTTTGAGGTGGAAACGCAACTCCATATTGCAAACGAACTGGGATTCATTTCCGCGAGGCAATTGCAGCGCACCGTGCGTCTCTCTACCGAAGTCGGCATGCTAGTAAACGGATTACTGGGTTCCGATTTGTCACGAACGGCTAAACCATCAAAGAACTAGCAACGAGCAACTAACAACCAGCAACGTGTTAATTCATCCGACTGCCATCATCGATCCTGCCGCGAAGGTCGCTTCGACCTGCAAAATCGCCGCCTATTGCGTCATCGGCGCGAACGTCGAAATCGGCGAAGACTGTGAGCTGATGGAGCACGTAGTCATCCACGGCCCCACGCGTATCGGCTCCCACAACCGCATCTTTCCTCACGCCGCCATCGGCATCGAGCCGCAGGACGTTACCTATGCCGGCGAGCCGACGCGGCTGGAGATCGGCGACCACAACCTGGTCCGCGAATTCGTCACCATCAACCGTGGCACGGTCAAAGGCGGCGGCGCCACCCGCATCGGCAATCACGTGTACCTGATGGCCTATGCCCACATCGGGCACGACTGCCAGGTCGGCGACCACGCCATGCTCGTCAACGGCGCCACGCTCGCCGGACACGTTACGGTGGAGGAGTGGGCCACCATCGGCGCGATGTCGGCCGTGCACCAGTTCTGCCGCGTAGGCACACATGCCTACATTGGCGGCGGGACGATGGCGACGCAGGACGTGCTGCCCTTCTCCAAAACCAGCGCCGCGCGCGAAAACCGCGCCTATGGCCTGAATTCGGTGGGATTGCAGCGCCGCGGCTTCAGCGAAGAGCGCATCCAGAAACTCCAGCGCGCGTTCCGCACCCTGCTCGCCTCGAAACTGAATACCTCGCAAGCAGTGGATAAATTGAAGGCGGATGCCGATGTCGGCGAAGACGTCGCTTTGCTGATTCGGTTTATCGAGACTTCTGAACGCGGAGTAATCAAGTAGCTAAGCTTTCGCTACGTACTGCAAGTTACCCGCGTTACACCCGCGAGTTACACTGATGCTTCCATGCCTGAACGCCTTGGTTTGATTGCCGGTAACGGCCGCTTTCCCCTGCTCGTGCTCGACGCCGCGCGCGCCCGCGGCTGGGACGTGGTGGTGGCTGCGATCAAGGAAGAAACATTGCCGGAGATCGAGCAGCGCGGGGCCGCCGCCGTCCACTGGATGTCGCTCGGCGAACTCTCGCGCCTCATCGATACCTTCAAACGGGAGGGCGTTCACAAGGCGGTGATGGCCGGCCAGGTGAAGCACAAGCAGATATTCTCCAGCATCCGGCCCGACTGGCGCCTAGCCAAGCTGCTGCTCTCGCTCTCCACCCGCAACACGGATTCGCTGATCGGCGCCGTGGCCAAGGTTTTGTCCGACGAAGGCATCACGCTGATGAATTCCACTGAACTGCTGGAGCCGCTGCTGGCCCGCGCCGGAGTCCTGACGCGGCGCGCGCCAATTGAGCACGAGCAGAAGGACATCGCTTATGGCCGCCAGGTTGCGCGCGCCCTGGCGCAGTACGATATCGGACAGACCGTCGTCATCGCGGGCGCCGCCTGTGTCGCCGTGGAAGCGATGGAAGGGACCGACGCGACCATCGAACGCGCCGGCAGGTTAATGGAATCCATCGACGGGGTGCCCCACCCTGACCGGGGTTGGAAGGGTGGGGAAGTATCTTCGACCCTCAGCCGTAACCTGACGGTGGTGAAGATCGCCAAGCCGAATCAGGACATGCGCTTCGATGTTCCTGTCGTCGGCGTGGCTACCATTGAGATCATGAAACGTGCGGGCGCCACCTGCCTCGCCATCGACGCCCGACGCTGCCTGCTGATCGACGGCGACGCTGTGACGCATGCGGCGGACGAAGCGAACATCACGATCGTTGCCGGAGACGAACCTCATGCGTGAAGCCGGACGGATTGCCGATCCGTTGCGCCGATCGCTCCTCAAGCGTGCCCTCGAGCGCCAGGCGAAAGGAAACCAAAAGTAGTGCCACGCTCATCCACATCCCCGGTGCTGGTGGCGGTCGTTGGCTGCGGCGCCTTCGGACGCAACCACGCCCGCGTTTATCACGAGTTGGAACAAAAGGGCGAACCCGTCAAGCTCGTTGGCGTGGTCGATACCAACATGATGCGCGCGGAAGCCGTGGCCGCGCAGAACGGCACGCAGGCTTTCCCGGGCGTTCGTGAGTTGCTGGAAGCGGGCGAGGTCCACGCCGCATCGGTCGCGGTTCCCACCGTGCACCATTTGGCGGTTGCCCGCGAGTTGCTCGCCGGCGGCGTCGACGTGCTCATCGAAAAGCCCATCGCCACCACGCTCGCCGAAGCCGATGAGTTGATTGCGCTCGCCCGCAAGCACAACCGCGTCGCACAGGTCGGGCACCTGGAGCGCTTCAATCCCGGCGTCCGCGCCGCCGTGCCGCTGGTCACCCAGCCGATGTTTTTCGAGGTCCACCGGCTCAGCGTTTTCTCGCCGCGCGCGCTCGACGTGGACGTGGTGCTCGACCTGATGATTCACGACCTCGACATCGTGCTCTCCTTCGTGAACTCTCCCGTGCGCGAGGTGCGCGCGGTCGGCCTGCCCATCCTCTCCGACAAGGTGGACATCGCCAGCGTGCGCCTGGAGTTCGAAAACGGCTGCGTCGCCAACTTCACCGCCAGTCGCGTGAGCACCGAAAAAGTCCGCAAGCTGCGCTTCTTCCAGCCGCACGAGTACATCTCGATCGACTACTCGCGCCGGGACGTGCTCTCCATTTCGGTGCAGCCGCCCACCGCCAGCCAGCCCGGCCAGGAAGCGCCCGAGATCCGTACTGGGGCGTTTCGCGCCGAGGACATTGCGCGTATGACGAAGAGTACGCCGCCGTTGCCGCCGCAATTCGCGATCGGCAAGCCACCCATCGAGCAGGAAGAGCCGCTCCATGCGGAACTGCGGTCGTTCCTCAGCGCCGTGCGCCGCGTCAATGCGCCCGTGGTCACCCTGGAAGACGGCCGTCGCGCCCTGGCCCTCGCCCTCGACATCCTCACCCAGATCGAAGAGCACACCCGGCGCGCCCGGCTGCAGAACCTGCAAAAATAATGAAAAAAGCTGTGCTATGGACCGGCGTCGTCGCCCTGGTTTTGCTCGGATTGGCGATGGTCATCTCGGCGGTGACGGTGAACCAGTATTATCCGGTTACCGATGAGCAAATCGTGCAGGAGCACGACCCTAAGCTGCGGCGGATGTTCGAGGAAGAGAAGCGCCGGCGCGAGATGGAAGAGTACAAAATCGAATTCCAGTACGTCACCGTGGCTGCCCTGGAATTCGCGCTGGCTGCGTTTTTGGCGGGGCGTGCCAGGCGCATAGGGGGATGACAATCGCTTTGTGTCCCTTGGTTACTACCCTCCGATTCGTCCGAGGTACTTCTCCTCGATCACCCGCCGGTGGTGCAGCTCGTGCCCGGCGATCACCCACGCCAACGCACGTGCGGTAATGGCGGCGTTATTCGCTGTCCCGGCGCGCATCCACGCTTCTTCGGTGAACCCGGAGAACATCAGGATGTTGGAGCGGCGCACCAGCTCGAACTCCTCGATCTGGGCGCTCCAGCGGACCTTGTCGAAGGCGGCGCCGCGCACGTAGTCGTCCTGCTCGTAGCCGGCGAGCGGCGTCGCGTCGCCCCGTCCGATGCGCAGCGCGCGGTAGGCGAAAATGCGCTCGGTGTCGATCACGTGCCCCAGAATCTCTCGCACGCTCCACTTGCCCGGCTCATAACGCGAGACCGACTCCTCGTTGGAAATGCAATTCAGGAACGCGATCGTCTCCCTCAGTTGGCTCTTCAGCGCAGCGAGAACATCGTTGCCGGGGACCAAGTCGATGTAGCGCGAGTAGTAGGAGAGGTATTCCGTGGTTGCGGGGCGCGTGGCAGTGCTTGGCATGTGACCTAGATTACAGACATCGCGATGGCGTTCCATTAAATATTCTTTCGATCACTAGCCGGGTCTTATATAGAACGTTATATACATTCCGCACAAACAGAAGTATATTGAGAGGCATCGTTTGGCTGAAGAACATCCCGATTATGCCGATTTGGAATGGGTGGGAAATGCAAAGCACGAACTGCTCGCTTTCCCTGCCGACATCATTCGGAGCTTCGGCCATGCGCTCGACCGGGCCCAGAGAGGCGTCACGCCTCACTTGCAGGTTCGTCCCATGCAGTCGATTGGGCGAGGCGTATTCGAACTTAAAGATGCGGACGAGAGGTCATGGTACCGGGTGGTATATCTTGCCGTGATCTACAACGTCATTTACGTGTTGCACTGCTTCGAGAAACGTAGCCGGAAGACCGACAGGCGAGACATCGACATCGCAAGAAGCCGGCTCGCGATTGCGAAACGACGCATCCAGGAGCGACGAGACAATGCTGGCGACTAAACGAAAACTGTCCCACGTCACTAAAGGCAGTATTTTCGACGACCGTGATCTGTTCACGCCCGAGGAATCCGCGGTCCTGAAGGTGAAGTCCGCGCTGTTGGACGCCATCCAGCAAGAGGTGGACCGGAAGCGCTATACGCAGGCGCGACTCGGCAAGATTCTGGATGAATACCAGCCCAACGTCAGCAACCTGCTGCGCGGGAAGATCTCGAAGTTCAGTATCGACAAGTTGGTGTATTACGTTTCACGATTGGGCCTGAAGACGAGCATGAATGTGGGGTCTTCAGGCAACAGACAAATGCGGCAAGCGGTGCGCCCGTCAAGGCGGAAGAACGGCGCCGCGGCGGCCTGATTATGCAATCTCACTCATCGCCGCAATCGCCTTCTGCTGCACTTCCACGTCGTCGCCGAATCCCGCCAGCCACTTCACCTCCGGCTCGCGCCGGAACCACGTCAACTGCCGCTTGGCGTAGTTGCGGTGCGACTGCTGCGCCGCCCAGAGCGCCAGTTTCAAGTCAATCTCGCCCCGCAGATACTGCGCCGCCTGCTTGTATCCCAACGACGACAGCGCCCATGCCTTCGGATACTTTTCCATCAGCGCACGCGTCTCCTCCACCAGGCCCGCGTCGAACATGCGCCGGCAACGCTCGTTGATGCGCGTGTACAGCGCGTTGCGTTCGGGATTGAGTCCGACGCGCACAATGCGGAATCCGGTCAGCGCATCGCGCCCCTGCTTCCACAGTTCGCTCATCGGCGCGCGCGATGAAATGCATACTTCCAGCGCACGAATCACCTTGGGCGTGTCGTTTTCGTGGATACGCGCCGCCGCCTCCGGATCGAGTTTCCGCAGCAGGCGGTGCAGATGCGCTACGCCTTTTTCTTTCTCCCGCCGCCGCAGGCGTTCGCGCAACTCCTCCGACCGCTCCGGCCCCGCGAACAGCCCTTCCAGCAGCGCGCGCAGATACAAGCCGGCCCCGCCCACCACGATCGGCAACCGTTCGCGCCGCTTGATGTCGTTCAGCACTTCGCGGCCGCGGCGGGCGTAATCGCCGGCGGTAATGACGCCCTCGGGATCGACGATGTCGAGCAGGTGGTGCGGTGCGCGGGCGCGTTCTTCCGGCGACGGTTTCGCGGTGCCGATGTTGAACTCGCGATAAACCGCCACCGAATCGCAATTGACGATCTCGCCGCCGAAGCGCTCGGCCAGCGCCAGCGACAACGACGACTTGCCGCTCCCGGTCGGTCCAACGATCGCTACCAGTAGCGGATCGGCCACGCTAGCGCGCGCTCCATGGAATCACGTTTCCCCAGCGCGCCAGAATGACCGCCAATATCACCAGCACGATCACCACAAAGCCAATCGTCTCCGTGCGCGTAATGCTGCGCGATGGCTGAGGTTTGCTTTCCACGCGGACATTGTAATGACTTGCCGACTTGTTGACTTGCTGATTTCGGGATGGACTTTCAAATCGCCAAGTCAGCAAGTCAGCAAATCCGACAATGTCAGGGCGCCACGTAAATCTTTGTCCCGTGCACAAACGCCGTGTGTTCGCCAATCGCCTCTCCGCACAGTCCCCCGAAAAATCCGAACACCGCCGAAAGCAGGTGTCCGTCTTCGCGCTGGTTCGGATACTGCGCCTCGACTCCCATCCCTATGCCAACCCCCACGCCAACTCCGATTGCCGTTCCCGCCAGCGCCGACAGCGCCCGTTTCGCAAACCGAACTTCGCGCACGTCGGCCTTGGGCATGGCGCAGAGGTGTGAGTAGCGCCCGGCGAAAAATGAGCGCCGCCACTCCTGCAGCCGGACTTCAGCATCGTCGGCCGAAACGAATGCGCCGCTGCAACTTCCATGCGCGCCCTTGATCCACACGTCGGATCCTTGGGCGATGTTCTGCACATTGTTCCAGTCATGCAGGTCGAACTGCGCCCACATGGTTCCGGCGGGCAGCAATAACAACACCAGGACTCGAATGAACTGCGATTTTGCCAGTCTCACGTCTTCTCCTTTTAGCGCATCATGGCGAGCACGATCAGTGCGATTGCCGCAATCACGATCAGCGCCAGCACGGTGAGAAACACCACCGGGTTTTTCCGCATATCTCCTCCTTCCCGTCCGGCTCGTGGCCCGGCGAAAAGTCGGCGAGCGCGACTCTGCTCCGAACTCGCGTCCCTGCCAATGCATTGCGCCTCACTCGCAGGCAATTGGGAGGTCATCCGGTAAGTGGTTGTGGGAAGGCGTGTTGCGGTCGTTTGTCCTCCGCGCGCCGGGTGGTAAACTACGCCGTCTCGCGATGCCTTCCGCCAGCCAGCGACGCCTCTATCGTTTCGGACTTTACGAAGCTGACGTACGTTCCGGCGAGCTGCGCAAAAACGGCGTCAAGCAGAAGATCCAGGGACAGCCCTTCGAGGTGCTGGTCGCGCTGCTTGAGCGCCCGAACGAAGTCGTCACCCGCGACGAGTTGCGCGAGCGTCTCTGGCCGCAGGACACCTTCGTCGATTTCGATCACAGCCTGAACACCGCGATCAATAAAGTCCGCGACGTGCTCGGCGACACCGCCGCGAACCCGCGTTTCCTGGAGACGCTGCCCAAGCGCGGCTACCGCTTCATTGCCCCAGTGCAAGCGCAGGATGTGGCCGAAAACAAGCCCCCGGCCGATGGCGGCAATGAAACCGCCAAAATCGGCGTTATCGACCTGATCGCCGTGGTTGCCCCGGTTCCATCGCCCACAGCAACGGCGCCCGCTGCCGGCGCGAACGAACTTCCCCAGGTAAATCGCACTCTCGGACGCACGCTCTTCGCCCTGATCCAGGTCATGTACCTGTCGTTTTACGTGGTGGCGCTGTGGAAGCTGAACGAAGGCTTCATCTTGGCGCCCTGGCTCTTGATGGCCATTGTTTTGAGCGCCGTGGTCGGCATTCCCATGCGGCTCTACCTGCTGACCGCCGCTGCCTTCGACTATCGCAAGCTGGGCGCGAGCTTCCGCCGCCTCTGGCCCGCGGTTCTCTTTTTCGACTTGCTGTGGGCGTTATCGCCGTTCCTGCTGGCGCGCCTCATCGGCTTCGGCTTGGCCTTTGGCGCTTGCGCCGCGCTGCTCTATGTGCCGTTTTCGCAGCGCACGCTCATCCGCATGACGTATTCACAATGAAGAATGAAGAATTAAGAATTAAGAATGAAAGCCGGCCTTTTTATTCTTTATTCTTAATTCTTCATTCTTCATTCTTCATTCCCGTGAGACTATTTCCGCCGGCCATCCGTACTTTTACCGGATACAAGGAGGGGCAGCTTGTCTACCAACGCTCGTGTCAGCGGCCGCGTCACGCACAACATGGTGACCACCGCATTTACCATTGACGGCTACGGCATCGTCCGCAATCTGGGCGTGGTGCGCGGCATCACCGTGCGCTCGCGCTCGGTGCTGGGGACCATCGGCGCCGGGCTCCAGACCCTCATCGGCGGCAACATCACCATCCTCACCGAATTGTGCGAGAAGGCGCGCGGCGAGGCCTTCGAGATCATGCTCCAGCACGCCTCCGAGCTGGGAGCCAACGCCATCATCGGCGCGCGCTACGACGCCACCGAGGTCATGCAAGGCGTCACCGAAGTGCTCGCCTACGGCACCGCCGTCGTCGTCGAACCCAAATAGTTGTAAGTTGAAAGTTGTAAGTTGAAAGTTAAGGACAACGGCCCAGCGAGGGGTGGCGAGACGGTTTTGGTCCCCGCAACTGACAACTGGCAACTGATAACTTATAAGTGCTTTGCGTGATATATTCCGCTGCATACGGTCGCGGGGGCTCGCTTGACCATCGACGAAGAAATCAACCTACTCGAAGAAAACGTCCGCCGTTTGAAGATCGAGTACGACGTGTATTTCGGCGGCGGGTCCAAGAAGCCTCCCGCCGACACCGAGTGGCGCGTCCACAACACCCTCAAGAAGTACACCGAAGGCTCCAAGCTTACCTTCCCCCAGCGCTTCCGCTTCAACACCATCCTCCAGCGCTATTCCAAGTACGCCGATTTATGGCGCCAGAAGATGAAGATCAAGGAAGAGGGCTACCGCCGGCCGCAGGACGCGGTGCTGGGAATTACGGGCATGCGGCACGAAGAGGAGCACGCCGCCGCCGCCGCCTTGGAGGGCGACGCTTCCGATCAGCCGTTCAAGGTGGCCTGCTCCGACGTTGCCACCGATCACGAGTCGGTGCAAGCGCTCTTCAACGCCATGATGGACGCCCGCAAGAAAGCCGGCCAGGCCGTCGACCCCAACAGCTTCGAATCCTTCAAGAAGTTCGTCGCCGGCAAGACCGACCAGATCCGCAAGGAATACGGCTGCCACTCGGTCGAGTATTCCGTGGAAATGCAGGACGGCCAGGTTAAGCTCAAAGCCAAGGCGAAGATCTAGGCGTACGGCTTACGACATACCCACCAGCTTTCCCTTTCGCTTCAGCAGACACCGGCGAGGTACTTTTCCTTCTCTCTGCATCGGGTAATCTGGCTGCATGACTCACGCGGATCTGGTGGAGTTGGCGGTGAAGTGGCTGCGCGGGCGCTATCGCTGCGGGATCGTGCTCTCCGAGCAGGCTTGCTGCACGGGCGAAGTGCCGGACGTCATCGGCTGGAAAGGGCGCTGCCGCTCGGTGGTCGTGGAATGCAAAGTCACGCGCGCCGACTATCTGGCCGACCGCGGCAAGCCGTGGCGCCAGAACTCCGAAACCGCGGTCGGTTGCGAGCGCTTCTACATGGCGCCCGCCGGGCTGATCGCAGCGGCAGAGTTGCCCGCCGGCTGGGGACTGCTCGCAGTGAGCGGACGCAAAGTGGAAATCGCGGTCGCGTCGAGCACCCGCCGCTCGCTGCGCAGCGCCGAAGGCATGATGCACGAGATGAACCTGCTGCTCGCCAGCCTGCGCCGCGTCGAAGTGCGCATCGAACCGCAGACCATCACCGATTTCCTGAAGTGGGAGAACCGCCTGGCCAAGTACAACGGCGGGACCCTGCCGTCGGGGATAGAAGACCCGAATGACTTCAATGAGTATCTGCGCGTGTGACAGTAAGTTGCCGGGCGGACGTTCGCGTCCACGCCAGTCTTCGTCACAATGTTCCACGGGGAACAATTGTGCGGTTCGGTTTACATTCGCCTCGCAACCCGGCTACACTTTTAACAATAATGTCTGAACCAGTATTCAAGCGAATTCTCCTCAAGCTCTCCGGCGAGGCCTTGGCTGCCGGTCAGGGCTTCGGCGTCGATCCCATTCGCGTCCACGAAATCGCGGCCGAGATCCAGGATGTCCACTCGCTGGGCGTGCAGATCGCCATCGTCATCGGCGGCGGCAACTTTTTCCGCGGCGTGGCCGAGCAAGCGCGCGAGATGGACCGCGTCACGGCCGACCACATGGGCATGCTGGCCACCATGATCAACGCGCTGGCGCTGCAGGACGCGCTGGAAAAACGCGGTGTGTTCACGCGCGTGATGTCGGCCATCGAGATGCACGAGGTGGCCGAGCCGTTCATCCGGCGGCGCGCGTTACGGCACCTGGAGAAGGGGCGCGTGGTGGTCTTCGGGGCGGGCACCGGCAATCCGTTCTTCTCCACCGACAGCGCGGCCTCGCTGCGGGCGGCTGAGATCAAGGCGGACGCCATCCTGAAGGCAACCAAGGTGGACGGTATCTACGACGCCGACCCGGTGATCGTGAAGGACGCCAACCGTTTCGACCAGATCAGCTACATGGACGTGCTGCGCAAGGGCCTGAAGGTGATGGACGCGACCGCCATCAGCCTGTGCAAGGAAAACAACATCCCGATCATCATCTTCAATTTGAACAAGCACGGGAACATCCGGCGCGTGGTGACGGGCGAAAAGGTCGGGTCGCTGATCAGCGCATGACGCAGGTCAGCCTGTTTTACGCGCGCTGGCCGGGCCCTTTGCCGGCCGCGCGAACAGCCGGGGAAGGCTTTCCCACGCAGGTTTAGGAGACTTATGGCGCAATCCGGAATGGCTTCAATTCCCGCACTCAAGGACATTTTTGTCCAGATCAAGACCCGCATGGAAAAGGCGGTGGAGGACTTCCGGAAGGAGATGGCGGGGGTCCGCACCGGGCGCGCCTCCGTGCACATGCTCGACGGCATCCAGGTGGAAGCCTACGGCACGCAGATGAAGCTGAACGAAGTCAGCACCGTGCACACGCCGGAGGCGCAATTGATCACCGTCCAGCCCTTCGACCCGAGCACGCTGGGCGCGATCGAGAAGGCGATCCGTTCCGCCGACCTGGGCCTGAACCCGATGAACGACGGCAAACTGATCCGCGTTCCGGTGCCGGCGCTGACCGAGGACCGCCGCAAGGAAATGGTGAAGCACCTGCACAAGTTCCTCGAGGAGCACCGCACCGCCATCCGCAACATCCGCCGCGACGGCAACGACGGCATCAAGAAGGCGATGAAGGACAAGAAAATCACCGAGGATGAGGAGCGACGCGCGCTGGAAGACCTGCAGAAGCTCACCGACGACGAAATCAAGAAGATGGAAGAGCTGAGCAAAGCGAAGGAAAAAGAAGTCATGACCGTTTAGTGCGAAGCGCCGGGTGCATTTGTGATTGAGTGATTGGCGATTTAGCGATTGTGTTTTAAGTCCGTTTTTCAATCACTCAATCACAAATCACTCAATCACCAATTGCGCAGGCGGCTTTCCCAAATCCGTCCTTCACCCAAATTTTTCTGCTCCACGCTCTCCCAACGGGTGCAAAATACCTGCAAGAAAAGCTTCGGGGGTGCGCCTGTGCCACTGGACTTGCAGACAATCTTCGCGCTGCACAGCATGCGGCAGCGGATCCACACCATGGGGGACGACGATCTGCTCTGCGAAACCGAAGAGGAAACCTGTCCGACTTGCGGCGGGCTGATGTTCGAGTGCGAGGACGATCCCTTCGCGCTGCTCTGCCCGGACTGCGACCCGGTGCCGCGCTAAGTCACCCCGAGCAACGCTATTTCATTTCGCCGGCGGCATGGGAATGAACCTGCCGGCGTTCCTGTTTTGCGCTGGCAATCGCTCCCTCCACCGCCTCCACCAGGTCGCGGCAGCAGGTCTGATCCATCTCGCAGAAGACTTCGCACCACCAGCGCGAATTCACGTACTCGGCGAGGTGGGCGGGCGAGACCACCGCCTTGGCGGGGAAGCGGCGGTGGAATTCCGGCAGCAGGTCGGTGCGGCGGGTGATTTCTTGGGCGATAGCGCCGGTCAGCATGTGCTGCAGGTGGCGTCCGAGGCCGGAATCGGGATCGGCTTCGGCGGCGACCACGTGACGCACGGCGACGGTCAGGCTGAAACTTTTGGGACGTACTTTTGGTCCGGCGCAGATGTGCTGTAACTGCTCCAGCACGCGGCCGAGGGCCTCGATTTTCCATTCCAGTAGATGGTCGGTCCAGGGGCGCTGCGGTTGCGGCAACTCCCGGATGGCGGAATTCCTGGTCCCATGAGCGGCTGGCATGAATACCTCCCGAACAGTTGCTAGTTGCCGGTTGCCAGTTGTCAGTTGAAACCGTGCCGTCCCTACGGGACTCGGTGACAAAGGAAGCGAATTTTACCCAGGACTTCGTCCTGGGCTACCAGCGTTCGTCCCTTCGGGACTGGTCCCTTACGACGAACAAATTGGAACCGACAATCGTAAATCTGCAACAAACACTTGATAACCGGCAACTTGCAACTGACAACTGACAACTGACAACTGACAACTGACAACTGACAACTGATTTTGCCGAACTGTACGCCCGAAGCGTCCCCCGGAATGTGCTTATAATCACATCTACGTATGACAAAGGGTGGGGAACTCAAGGTAGTGCACGCCGCGTGTCCGCACGATTGTCCGGACGCGTGCGGCGTACTCATCACCGTGGATGAGAGCACAGGCAAAGCTGTGAGCCTGCGCGGGGACCCGCAGCATCCGGTAACGCGCGGGTTTCTGTGCGCTAAGGTGGCACAGTACCTGGACCGTGTTTATTCGCCCGACCGCGTGCTCTATCCGATGAAGCGCACCGCGCCCAAAGGTGCAGGCAAGGGCGGTTTCAGCGATTTCGAGCGCATCACCTGGGACGAGGCGCTGGCCACCATCGCGTCGCGCTTCAAGAACATCGTGGACGAGTTCGGCGGCGAGGCGATTCTTCCGTACTCCTATGGCGGGACGCTGGGGGTACTGAATGGCAGCTCGATGGACCACCGCTTCTTTCACCGCCTGGGCGCATCGAGGCTCGACCGCACGATTTGTTCCACGCCAGGCGAGGCGGGTATCCGCAGCGTTTATGGCGCCAAGATCGGCACCGAGCCCGAGCAGTTCGCGCACTCGCGCTACATCATCGCCTGGGGCGCGAATATCCACGGCAATAACGTCCATTTGTGGCCGTTCGTGGAAGAGGCCAAACGCAACGGCGCGAAGCTGGTGGTGATCGATCCGTACAAGACGCGCACGGCGCGGCTGGCTGACTGGCACATTGCCATCCGTCCGGGGACCGACGTGGCGCTTGCGCTCGGCATGATGCACGTCATTATCAACGAGCGGCTCTACGATGCCGACTACGTCGCGCGCACCACGCTCGGCTTCGACAAGCTGAAAGAAAAAGTCCAGGAGTATCCGCCGCAACGAGTGGCCGAATGGAGCGGAATTCCGGCGCCGGACATCGTGCGGCTGGCGCGCGAATATGCGACCACGCGGCCGGCGGCGATCCGTGTGAATTACGGCATCCAGCGCTCCGAAAACGGCGGTTCGGCGATGCGCGCCGTCTGCATGCTGCCGTGCCTGATCGGCGCATGGAAGGAAGTCGGCGGCGGATTGCAGCTTTCGCTCAGCGGCGGCTTCAACCTGAACAAGGAAGCCATCCAGAACGAAGAACTTCAGCCCAAGCCGACGCGCATCGTCAACATGGTCGAACTGGCGAAGGCGCTCACCGAGCTGAGCGGTCCGGCGGTGAAAGCGCTGTTCGTTTACAACTCGAATCCCGCGGCGGTGGTACCCGACCACAATGCCGTGGTGCGCGGGCTGAAGCGCGATGACCTGTTCACTGTCGTGCATGAGCAGTTCCTTACCGACACCTGCGATTACGCCGACATTGTTCTCCCGGCGACCACGTTCTTCGAGCACAAGGACCTACAGGCCGCCTACGGACACTACTTCGTGCAGATGTCGGAACAGGCGATCGCCCCGCTGGGCGAGTGCCGCTCGAACGTCGAAACCTTCCGTGCGCTGGCCAAGGCGATGGGATTCAACGACGCGATCTTCGACCAGTCGGTGGACCAGATGATTGACCTGGCACTCGCGAGCAAGCACCCGCACCTGGCCGGCATCGACCGTGCGCGCCTGGAGGGCGAGGGTCACGTCCGCCTGAATTTGCCGGCGGGAAGCCCGCGCCCGGATAACGAACCGTATGCGCCTTTCCAGCCGTTCGCTACAGGATTCCAAACGCCGAGTGGCAAAGCGGAGTTCTATAGCGAAGCGCTCGCCGCGCAGGGACTCGATCCGGTCGTGTCGTTCGTGCCGCCGCAGGAATCGCGGCACAGCACGGCCCGCAAGTTTCCGCTGGAACTGCTGGCGCGCAAGTGCGACAACTACCTCAACTCCTCGTTCGCGAATTTGCCGGTCATCCAGAAGATGGAAGACCCGAACCGCCTGGAGATCGGCGGTGACGATGCAAAGCCGCGCGGCATCGGCAACGGCGATCGCGTGCGTGTATTCAACGAGCGCGGCGAAATATTCCTGACCGCCGCGGTGGACGGCGCAGTTCTCGCCGGAGTGGTTGCGGCGCACCTGAACTGGGCAAAGCTGACGCCCGGCGGCCGCAACATCAACGTGCTGACCTCCGACCGTCTCACCGACATTGGCGGCGGGGCGACGTTCTACTCCGTGCTGGTGGAAGTCGAGCGGGCCTGAGCAGTGAACAACCGCGACATCCAGGCGGCGTGGAAATACCACGACAGCACAAAACATTCCGCGTGGAGCGTCCGCAACAACCCTCACTTTCTCGACTGGGCGAACCGTCCGCTGTCATTCAAGATTTATCCGGAAATCGAGCCGCTCAAGCTGCCTACGGACGTGCCGCAAACGGGCGTGGCGGCCCTGTCGGCGATTTCGCAGGTGGCCGAGCCGGTCGGAGATGCGGCGCCCGGCCTGCGGGACCTGGCGCGCATCCTGTATTTTTCCGCGGGCATCACCAAGAGCCGCGCCTATCCGGGCGGAGAAATATACTTCCGCGCCGCCGCCTGCACGGGCGCTCTGTACGAGATCGAGCTGTATGTGGTCTGTGGCGACCTGCCGGACCTGGAGGCGGGCGTTTATCACTTCGGGCCGGCGGATGTCTCGCTACGGCTTTTGCGCAAGGGAGATTTTCGCGGGAACCTCGTCCAGGCCACGGCGGCTGAAACGGCCGTCGCACATGCGCCGGTGACGATCATCTGCACCGGCACCTACTGGCGCAACGCGTGGAAATACCAGGCGCGCACCTACCGCCATTTCGGTTGGGACAACGGCACGCTGCTGGCCAACCTGCTCGCCGTAAGCGCCGCGTCAGGATACGCGGCCGAGGTCGTGCTCGGGTTCACGGATGAAGAAGTAAATCGCCTGCTCGATCTTGATACGCGGCGCGAAGTTTCGTTTTGCCTGGTGCCGATTGGACGCGTTTCACAGCCGTCGTTCCCGCCGCCGCGCAAGGTAGAAGCGCTAGGTGCGAAGACGATCGCGCTTTCGCAGCGGGAAGTTGAGTATCCCGCCATGCTCGAGATGCACGACGCGTCGTCGTTGCAAGCGGAAGAGGAGGTGCGTCAGTGGCGCGCGAAGGCGGAGCCCGCCTCCACGGACTCGTCCGGGCAGGAAATCAATCTCCAGCCCATCCCGGAAGGCGAGGAGCCGCACGACACGATCGAGCAGGTCATCCTGCGGCGCGGTTCCACCAGAACGTTCGACAAGACCGCTTCCATCACGTTTCCCCAACTCTCAACCATTCTCGATCGCGCAACGCGCGGAATGCCCGCCGATTTTCTCGCTCCGGACGCCCAGCTCAACGACCTCTACCTGATCGTGAATTCCGTCGAGGGGTTGAAGCCCGGCGCGTACTATTTCCATCGCGAGCGAAAGTCGCTGGAGCTTCTGAAAGAGGGCGAATTTCGCAGCGAGGCTTACCAGCTTGGTCTGGGACAGGAACTGCCGGCCGATGCCTGCGTGGATGTTTTCTTCCTCGCCGACCTCGGTCGCATCCTGGAGCGATACGGCAACCGCGGCTACCGGGCGGTCCAGTTGGAGGCTGGGGCCATCGGGGGCAGGATGTATTTGGTTTCATACGCGCAGCGGCTGGGAGCGACCGGGCTGACTTTCTTCGACGACGACGTGACGCAATTCTTCTTGCCGCATGCGGCCGGGAAGCGCGCGATTTTCCTGGTCGCGATAGGGAAATCACTGAAGCGCAGTTCTTAGAAGACTCAGAACCATCGCTTGCGCTTGAAGTAAAGCAGGACGGCGGCGGTGCTGGCTGACATCAAGGCGACGGCGTACCAGATGCCGTGCACGTCCTGCTCCCAGGAAAGCTTCAGGTTCATTCCAAAAAATCCGGTGATGATCAACAGCGGCAGCGCGATGGTGCCGTAAATCGTGAGCACCTTCATGACTTCATTGGTGCGGTTGGCGACCGCGGAGAGATAAATGTCGAGGCAGCCGGTGAGCAGGTCGCGGTCCGCCTCGATCAGCTCGACCGTGCGCAGCAGGTGGTCGTAAACGTCCCGGAAGTAGGGGTCGAGATCATCGCCGACCAGCCCCTTCTCTCGCCGCATGATCGCGTTCACGACTTCGCGCATGGCGCCGGAGATGCGCCGGAAGAGGATGAGGTCACGCTTCAGGCGGAAGATGCTGGACAGCACTTCCGGGTCGGGGCGCTCCAGCACTTCGGACTCGATATCCGAGATCTTGTCGGAGAGGTAGTCGAGCAGGGGCTGGTACTCGTCAACGACCAAATCGATGATTGTGTAAAACAGCCGGTCGATACGGTTGACCTGGTTCTGCTCCGCCCTGAGTTGCACCCGGTCCACGAGCGCGCACGGGCCGGTGTGGACGGTGACGAGGAAGTCGGGGCCGAGAAAGGCGTCGAAGTCCTCGAAGTTCACTTCATCGGTGCACTTCAGTTTTTTCAGGACGGTAAAGATGTATCCGTCGTGTTCTTCGCTCTTGGCGCGCTGCGGCGGATGGCGCGTGTCTTCGATCTGCAATTCGTGCAGCGAGAATTTGCGGGCCAGCTCGTCCAGATCGGGCGACGCGGGATCGGAAATGTCGTACCAGTTCAGAGACGGGATGGGCTTCGCGGCCATGGAGAGTAATTAGTAATAAGTAATAGGTAATAAGCAAGAGCGAACTCAGCGCGGCCTCAAGAGAGCGAATTCAGCCGGACAGACAATTACTTATTACTGATTACTTATTACTGGGCTGCTATGCCTGCTTCTTGGCCGGCGCGGCAGTGCGCGCTTCCCAGGGGCGCCGCTTGCGTTCGACGCCGTCTTCGCGGCCTTTGAGCCGGTCGTAGTGGTAGTTCTCGCTCACCGTACCCAGCGATTCGTTGTACAAGCTGGGCGTGCCGAGAGCTTCCTTCAGTTCCTCGGTGAAGTCGTGCAAGGCGATCAGGCGGTCGGCGGTGGCGGGCAGTTCGGACTTGCTGGTCTTGAAGAACTGCTGGTAGCCCTGGTTGACCAGTTTCGCGATCTCGCCATTCACCAGGCAGCCGGGATAGGCGAAGATCTTTACGCCGTCGTTGCCGACTTTTTCAATGGCGGCGGAACACTTGTTTTTCTTCAGAAAAATCCGGTTCTGCACGCCGGGAGCGTCCAGCAGGTCGAAGCCGTTTTCGCGCAGCCATGCGACGGCTTCCTCCCAATTGTGTCCGGGTTTGTCTTTCTTGGCCATTTCGCAGTCTTTTTGCGACGGGTAAGAATCGCCAGACCACCCTACCACATCGAAAGCAGAGGGCGTCAACGACCGGACGTGCTACGTCGTTCGATACGCCATTCTCGCCACTCGGCTCCAATGGATACCGGGAACTGCTGGCGGGTTGTCCGGGGAGAGGAAAAGGCTTTAGCTATCAGGTATCAGGCTTTAGGAACATTCGGGTGTGGGGCCGAATTTCCGCAAATATGGGGACACAGGCTTACAAGGCAGAGCGCATTGCATTCGGCGTTCACGCGCAGTTGGGCGAAACGCTGCTCGAGCGCATCGGCAATACACCGTTGCTGCGCCTGGAGCGGGCGAGCGCTTCGCCGCGCGTCGAGATCCTGGCCAAGGCCGAGTGGGCGAATCCGGGCGGATCGGTGAAGGACCGCGCCGCCGCATGGATCGTTCGCGATGCGATTGATTCCGGCCGGCTGCGCGCGGGCGTGCGGCTGCTCGATTCCACCAGCGGCAACACCGGCATCGCCTACGCCATGCTGGGCGCGGCCATGGATTTCCGCGTTACGCTCTGCATGCCGTCCAACGTCTCGGTGGAGCGCAAGCGCATCCTGAGCGCCTATGGTGCGGAGGTGATCTTCACCGATCCCGCCGAAGGTTCCGATGGATCCATCCGCAAAGCGCGTGCATTGCATGCCGCCGAGGCGGAGCGTTATTACTACGCCGACCAGTACTCGAACGATGCCAACTGGCGCGCGCACTACGAGACCACGGCGAATGAAATCTGGAACCAGACCGAAGGCCGCATCACGCACTTTGTCGCCATGCTGGGGACAAGCGGAACATTCATGGGTGCGGCACGGAGGTTGAAGGAGCTGAACCCGAAGGTCCGCTGCGTATCCCTGCAGCCCGATGGACCGTTTCACGGCATCGAGGGCGCCAAGCACATGGCGACGGCGATCGTGCCGAAGATTTACGATCCGTCGCTCGCCGACGAAGACCGCGCCATCACCACCGAGCGCGCCTACCAGATGGTGAAGCGCCTGGCCCGCGAAGAAGGGCTACTGGTGGGCATATCGGCGGGCGCGGCGCTGGCCGGGTCGCTCGACGTTGCCGGGGATCTGCCGGCGGGCGAGAAGGCGGTCATCGTGACCATATTCCCGGACAGTGGAGACAAGTACCTGAGCGAGCGGTTCTGGGAAGAGTGATCGGAATTGCAAACTTGAAATTTGAAAATTTGAAATTTCAAATCGCCTGATGCTGAAGATTTCTCAATCCGACTTGGATGCTCTCCGCAAGCACGGTGAGGACACCTACCCGCACGAGTGCTGCGGCGTGCTCATGGGACGCTTTGACGGTGACGACCGTGTCGTCGAGTCGGCGGTGCGCTGCGGCAACACGCGCGACGATTCGCCGCAAGACCGCTATCACATCGCGCCGGGAGAGCTGGTGCGGATTCAGCGCGAGGGCCGCGCGCAGGGGCTGGATATCGTCGGCTTCTATCACTCGCATCCCGACCATCCGGCGCAGTGGTCGCAGACCGACTTCGCCGAAGCGCACTGGATCGGTTGTTCGTACGTCATTACCAGCGTCGAGGGCGGCAAGGCGACCGTGACGAATGCCTTCCTGCTGGCGGGTGACGGCGAGGAGAACAAGCGTTTCGAGGACGAAAAAATTAGCGTGAATCAGGCTGCTCCGGTTTCTCCGGCAAGTTGAATCCGGCGGCCTGTTCCACGCATCTGTAGTGTCTCTTGGAGCTTTGCATGAAGATACTGATACCAACCCCGCTGCGACCGTACGCCGCTAAGAGCGATTCGGTGGAACTGAGCGCGGAAACCGTGGGCCAGGCCTTGAGCCAACTCACCTCCGCGCACCCCGACTTGCGGCGCCACCTGTTTACCGACGAGGGCAAGCTGCGCTCGTTCGTGAACGTGTACCTTAACGACGAAGACATCCGTTTTCTGAGCAAGGAAAACACTCCAGTCCTGGATACCGACACAATTTCGATTATCCCTTCCATTGCCGGCGGCTGTTGTTGTTGTCCCTGCCTGTAGTTCTTCCGTCGAAATCCAAATTTGCGTGAGCGCCCGGCGCTCGCGAGGCAGGTGTATATGGCCGGCAGTGTCGCAACCATTCCCGCTTTGACGAACGAAGAAATCCTGCGTTACTCGCGCCACCTGATCATGCCCGAGGTCGGCATGGAAGGTCAGTTGAAGCTCAAGGCCGCCAAGGTGCTCTGCATCGGCGCCGGAGGGCTGGGTTCGCCCCTGGCGCTCTACCTGGCGGCGGCGGGTGTGGGGACGCTGGGGATGGTGGACTTCGACGTCGTGGATTTCACCAACCTCCAGCGCCAGATCATCCACAGCACCGCCGACGTGGGGCGTCCCAAGCTGCAATCGGCCGCCGAAAAAATCGGAGCCATGAATCCCGAAGTCGAGCTGCGGACTTTCGAAACCCGCCTGACCAGCCAGAACGCGCTCGAACTCTTCCGCGATTTCGACATCGTGGTGGACGGCACCGACAACTTCGCCACCCGCTACCTGGTCAACGACGCGTGCGTGCTCACCGGCAAGCCCAACGTCTACGGCTCCATCTTCCGCTTTGAAGGACAGGTCAGCGTTTTTGCGACTGAGAATGGCCCGTGCTACCGCTGCGTCTACCCTGAGCCACCTCCGCCGGGACTGGTGCCGTCGTGCGCCGAGGGCGGAGTACTGGGCGTGCTGCCCGGGCTGGTCGGCGTGATGCAGGCCACCGAGGCGATCAAGCTCATCCTCGGCGCCGGCGAGCCGCTCATCGGACGCCTGCTGCTGGTGGACGCTCTCGCCATGAAGTTCCGCGAGCTGAAGCTGCGCAAAGACCCGGATTGTCCCGTCTGCGGCCAGCACCGTATCATCACCAAGCTCATTGATTACGAGCAATTCTGCGGCATCCGAGGGGAAGAAAAGCCGGTGGAGAACAAGCTTCCGGAAATTTCCGTCGAAGAATTGAAGCGGCGGCGCGACGCGGGCGAGGACTTGTTCGTCCTCGACGTGCGCGAACCGCACGAATACCAGATCTGCAACCTCGGCGGATACCTGATCCCGCTCAACGACCTGCCCAAGCGCGTGCACGAACTGGATTCCAGCCGCGAGATCGTCGCCCACTGCAAGATGGGCGGACGCAGCGCGAAGGCCGTCGAGTTCCTGCGTCAGGCGGGCTTTACCAAGGTGAAGAACCTCACGGGAGGGATCACGGCATGGTCGGAGCGCGTTGACCCCAAGGTGCCGAAGTACTAAGAGACAGTTTCAGTTTCAGGAGTTTGGCGGCTCGCACTCCATACTGAAACTGAAACTGCCTACGCGATTCGTAGGACGACTTTGCCGTAATTTCGCCGGTCGCTGAGCAGGCGGTACGCGTCGCCGGATTTCTCCATCGGCAGCACGTGTCCGACCTGGGGATGCAGTCGGTCATCGGCGATCCACTGCGACAGGCGCTGCCACGCCGGCTGCATGATCTCCGGATGCAGCGACAGCTTACTGAGCCACAGGCCGTGCACGCTGGTCTGGCGCTCGTACAACATGCGCGGATCGAAGGCCGCGCGCTCGCCACTGGCCGCGCCGTAGGTAATCACGCGTCCGAGCCAAGCCAGGCACTGCACGCTCTTCTTGACGTGCTCGCCGCCCAGCATTTCGAAGACGGCGTCCACGCCTTCATCGCCGGTGAGTTCGCGCACCTTGTCCACGTAATCATCGCGCGTGTAGTTGATGCCGTGGGTGAGGCCGAGTGGCTTCACCCGTTCCAGCTTTTCATCCGAAGAAGATGTCCCGAAGGTCTCGATGCCGAGTAGGTGCCCGATCTGTGCCGCCGCGGTGCCCACACCCCCGGCAACGGCGTGGATGAGGACGCGGGGGACTGCCGAGGGCGGCTGTCCTACATGTGAATCGATCAGGCCAGCCTTCCAATACGCGAGATATGCGGTGAAGAAGGTCACCGGGAACGCAACGCACTCCTCGACTGTCCACTTCTCCGGAGTCGGCCAGATGAATTCCGGGCGTACGGCGACCCTTTCGGCGAACGCCTGTGACTGGGTGTAACCCATCACGCGCTGGCCATTGTCTTCGCGGTGTCCGCAGAACTCGCGTCCCGCCACCAGCGGAGGGGGCGGTGTTCCGGGATACTCGCCCTTCGCGGTCAGCAGGTCGGCAAAGTTCACGCCTCCGGCTTCGACGCGAACCATGACTTCGCCCGGCCGGGGTTGCGGATCGGGAACGTTGCGGACTTCCAGAACTTCGGGGCCGCCGTAGCGGGGAATGACGACGGATTTCATGGCGAGTGGATTTTACTCTTAGGAAAAAGAAAAAACCGGCGCTGTTCTCCCCCGAGACGTGCGCCGGTTTCGTTAAGGCTCCAGACAACTGCGCCGGGGAATTGAGGTCGCTTCTGAGCTGGCCCGGCGTCACTGGGACCTTAAATCCGATGAGCTATCCGCCTTCAACAAGATGCCCTGCCTTTCTGCGGAAAGCAACGGGAAAGGTCCGCCACTGTTATCAATGTGGATAACTGTGCGGGCGGCAATCGGCTCTTGCAGCAGGCCATTTGCGATTAGCACGTCTGGGTGGTAAGTGATATAAAGGCAGCCATTCATACGGTTGACTGTCCCGGTTGTTACGGGATGGCGCCACCCGATTCGTATCTGCTCAGCCTGCTTTTGGGCTGACGGAGGTCCCTCGGACATGGGAATTATTCGCATCTCATTCGTCCTGATCGTCGCCGCGGTCTGCGCGCTGCTTCGCCCCTTCGGACTGCACATCGCGGCGGACGCGGTTGTGGGCGCCGCCATCGGAGCCATTGTCGTGGTCTTCGAGATGCGGTTGCGCGAGGTCAGCCTGAAACGGCTGATTGGGTCAGCCATTGGCAGCGTGCTCGGCATCTTCGGCGCCTATCTATTCAGCCTGGTCATCCGCAACAGCATCGCCGCGGGCAGCACCCAAGCCTTCCTGCAACTCATGGTCATGCTGCTGATGGCTTACGTGGGCCTTGTCGTCGGCGCCAACAAGGGCGATCTGCTGAACCTGGCGGCTTTGGGCGGGATCTTCGGCGGCGAAAAGCAGACGAAGCACAGCTACAAAATCCTCGACACCAGCGTGATCATCGACGGACGCATCGCCGACATCGCCGAGACCGGCTTCCTCGACGGTGTGCTCATCATCCCGCAGTTCGTCCTGCGCGAACTGCAACTGGTCGCCGATAGCGCCGATTCGCTCAAGCGCAACCGCGGCCGCCGCGGCCTCGACATCCTGCAGCGCGTCCAGAAAATCGCCACCCTCAACATCCAGATCGTGGAGACCGATTACCCCTCCGTCCGTGAAGTTGATTTGAAGCTGATCGAGCTGGCGAAAGAGATGGAAGGGAAGATCGTGACCAACGACTTCAACCTGAACAAAGTCGCGCAGCTTCAGGGGGTGGAGGTGCTGAACATCAACGAACTGGCCAACTCGCTGAAGCCGATCGTGCTCCCTGGCGAGGCCATGCGCGTCTTCATCCTCAAGGAAGGCAAGGAGTACAACCAGGGCGTCGCCTACCTCGACGACGGCACCATGGTCGTGGTGGACAACGCGCGCAAGCTGATCGGCAAGACCATCGATATCGCCGTCACCAGCGTGCTGCAAACCACCGCCGGCAAAATGATCTTCGGCAAGTACGACGAGCGTACCCGGCCCGACATGTTGCGTCCAACCGCCAACCTGAAGCCGGGACTACCGCAGCCCACCCAACCGGCTTCGGCCACCAGTACCGCTGCGGTCGTGGCTCCGGACCATCCGGACGAACAGCACGTGTAAATACGGACGCTTGGTTATTGGAAAAGGCTGGTCCTTGCGACCAGCCTTTCTTTGCGCAGGTTTCGGGCGAGCCCGTAATCCGTTTACTGGAATGGGTTCACGATTTCGACGCCGCCGATTTTCCGGGCTTGCTGCATGTCTTCGGTGAAAAGTGTGTTGCAGCCGGCCTGTTTGGCCGAATGCAGGACCAGGGCATCCCAGAACGAAAACCCATGCAGCCGGTGGAGGTCGATGGCAGCCAGGATGTCGGTCAGGTTGGGAACGGCGACATCGAATTCCGCAAGCAATTCGACTTTCCGGCGGGCAATGCCCGCGTCCACGCGAAGTTTTCGTGTCACGGTGACGAAATACTCTTGCAGCACCTGGAGTGACACGACGCCGGTCCTCGCCATCCGGTGCTCCGCAACGAGTTCAATAGCGCGCCGTTGTTTCGCAGGCGCAGCCTTATCGTCGGCATACACCAGCACATTGGTATCGAAGAAGCTACGAGCGCTCATGGATCTCGTTGCGATCGAAACGCCACCCACGTGAATTGCCGCGGCCCGAGAGGCGCTTGAATTCCTCGATGCTGCGTTCCGGATCGTCTCCGCCCGCCAGCTTTTGCAGGTAGTCGCGGATCAATTGGTTCAGGCTCTTTCCCAGGACCTCCGCCTTCTGGCGGGCGCGTTCGACCAACTGATCGTCGATCGACAAGGTAACATTCATGAACACAGTATATGTGCGCACATATCACGTGTCAACAACCTCAGGAGCGGCCAACGAACAAGGGCCGGTCGGAATCCGACCGGCCCTTGTCAATGACTCGTTGCTTACGCCGTGCGTCCGCTCCTAGAACACCAGGAACCTCTTCTTCTTTTTCAGTTTTTCCCGCGCGGCGGAGTCTTCGGCGGCGGTGGTGACGACCGG
>Ga0097691_1000475_pt1 | contig 35027 bp, 33 predicted proteins | sample NGESurdeep072012_8_FD_72858 | JGI IMG/M metagenome (GOLD analysis project Ga0097691, IMG submission 72858) | Arctic peat soil microbial communities from Barrow, Alaska - NGEE Surface sample 210-1 deep-072012 | ecosystem: Environmental > Terrestrial > Soil > Wetlands > Peat ... | reverse complement strand
GCGACCATCTCGATCGGCGTGAAGTCGCGGTGAGTGATCCATTCGGCCCGAGTGAATTTGGTGATGTGATTGGAGACCGCGCACAGCGTCAGGTACACGATCTTGCGCGGGTAGGGCGTGATGTTGGGCGGCGAGGCGTGCACCAGATTGCCGTGGAACATCAGTACCGAGCCGGCCTTGCCAGTCGGCGCCACGATGCCGACGCCATCAGGGCCTGCAGCCTCGCGCGCCAGCCGCGTCACGGTGTCCTTGTCGAGCGTCCATAACGGATAGGACGTGGTGGTCTTGTCGTGGCCGGCGGCGAGCACGCCTTGCTTGTGGCTCTTCGGAATGATCATCAGCGCGCCGTTGATCGGCAGCACGTCGTCGAGGAAGATCGCGATGTTCATCGCGCGCGGCTCGGGCATACCATCGTCGCGCGCCCAGGTGCCGTAGTCCTGGTGCCACTGCCAGACGTCGCCCTCGAAGGCAGCCTTGGCGTTGAGCTTGAACTGGTGGACGTAGACGGGCTCGCCGAACAGCTGCATCAGCGGTTCGACCAGGCGCGGATGGCGCGCCATGACCTCGAACACCTTGTTGAACTTGTGCGCGGCAAAGGCGGTGCGTGGCGCGCCGGATTTTTCGCGCCAGACCTCCGGGCGATCGAGCTTGAGGATTTTGTCGGCTTCCACGCGCAGCAGCGCGATCTCGTCCTCGGAGAAGCAACTGGGGAAGAAGACGTAGCCTTGCTCGTCAAATGCTTTGAGCTGCTCGGCGTTGAGCTGCATGGGCGCGCTCCCTGGTCAGGCCGCGGCCGTTGATCCGGCTCTTGCGCCGCTATTGTATCGGCGATTGCCGAGAAAGCTACCGGGAGGGGGCGGGCATTCCGGCGGCGGGAACAATGTCGAGGCTTGCCGCCGCGGCCGCCGGCGCCGCCAGCCGGGCGACCAGCGCGCGCGCAGCGAAGAGGCATGGGATGGCGATGGCGATGCCGGCCAGTATGTCGATGAAATAGTGCCCGCCGTCGACCGGAATCGACACCATCATCATCGCATTGAGCGCCAGCCCGATCCAGCGCAGCACCGGCAGCGGCCACAGCGCGGCGGCAAGGATCAACGCGAGCGCCGCATGCAGGCTGGGGAAGGTGATGATGCCTTCGGAGCCGGTGGCCATCAGCAGCCGATAGGAACCGTCGCGTAGGCCGAGGAAGATCGGCAAATGCAGGTCGCGCGTCGCCGGGACGATGTCCGGATAGTCCGCCGCGTGGAGCTGATTGAGGCCCCAGATGCCCTGCGCCGGAAAGACCGCGGCGATCGCGATGGTGACGAGGGCGGTTAGTACGAAGGCGAGCACGAAAGTCCGCAATGTGGCCAGCCGTCCGGCCCAGGCGAGGGCGAGGATCGCCACCACCGTCTGCGGCATCAGGCTCATGTAGACGTCACGGAACAGAGGATGGACGGCCGCATGGGCGTCCATCCAGGCGAGCAGGCCGGACCAGTCGAAGCCCATGGCGCGGTCGGCGGCCTCGAACCAATGATCGTGCAGCGGCAAGCCGATACTGGCGCCGACATAGGAGAGCGGCGCGCCGACGGCGGCAAAGGCGATGACCTGCGCCGTGCTGCCGAGCGCGCCGGCAAGGCGCGGGTCCGGCCGCCGGCTCAGATAAAACCATTGCCCGGCGAGGAAGGTGGCGGCGGTCGCGCCCGGGGCCAAGAAGGAGCGCCAGACGATGTGGAAATCCGACAGCGCCGTCGAGGCCAGCACCATGACGGCCACAGCGGCGAGGGTCGCCCAGATGATGCCGTCCAGTCGGCGCAATCCCGCCACATGCCAAGTCATGACCAAGTCCTGCGAGCGCTCTTGCCTGCGCGCGTGCTGGTAGCATGGTCAGGGTTGCCCGCCGGTTAATCCAACCTGAACAATGCGGGGCGGCCGCCGGTTCCGGACCGTTCCGGCGGGCCCGCCGGACCGATTGGCAAGAGCGATGGCAGCCATCGATTTTCTTCAACAAAGGGCCCCTTGCTGGACTCGGCCTCGGGCATTACGACAGGGGCGATCGTGACCGTCGTGGCATGAATTGGAGACTTTCGATGGCCTTCCTGGCGGACCAGCTCAAGCGCGTCAAACCGTCGGCGACCATCGCCGTCACGGACAAAGCGCGCGCGCTTAAACTGGCGGGCCGCAATGTCATCGGCCTGGGCGCCGGCGAGCCGGATTTCGACACGCCCGACAACATCAAAGAGGCGGCAATCAAGGCGATCCGCGAGGGCAAGGCGTCCAAGTACACCAACGTGGACGGCATCGCCGAGCTCAAGGACGCCGTCGCCAAGAAGTTCAAGCGCGAAAACGGCCTCGACTACAAGCCGTCGCAGATCAGCGTCGGCACCGGCGGCAAGCAAGTGCTGTACAACGCGTTTATTTCGACGCTCAACCCCGGCGACGAGGTGATCATCCCGGCGCCGTATTGGGTGAGCTATCCCGACATGGTGCTGCTCGCCGGCGGCGAGCCGGTGGCGGTCGAGACCAGCATGGCGGCCGGCTTCAAGATGACGGCGGCCCAGCTCGAGCGCGCGATCACGCCGAAGACCAAATGGTTCCTGCTCAACTCGCCGTCGAACCCGAGCGGCGCGGCCTATACGCGCGCCGAGCTCAAGGCGCTCACCGACGTGCTGCTCAAGCACCCGCATGTCTATGTGATGACCGACGACATGTATGAGCACCTGGTCTACGACGACTTCGTGTTCACCACGCCGTCGCAGATCGAGCCGTCGCTTTATCCGCGCACGCTCACCATCAACGGCTGCTCGAAGGCCTATTGCATGACCGGATGGCGCATCGGCTATGCCGGCGGGCCGGAGCCGTTGATCAAGGCGATGGCGATGGTGCAGTCGCAATCCACATCGAACCCGGCGGCGGTGTCGCAATGGGCGGCGGTGGAAGCGCTCAACGGTCCGCAGGACTTCATCGCCAAGCACAACAAGATCTTCAAGGAGCGGCGCGACCTCTGCGTGTCCATGCTCAACCAGGCCAACGGCATCAAATGCCCGACCCCGGAGGGCGCGTTTTATGTCTATCCGTCCTGCGCCGGCACCATGGGCAAGACCGCCTCGACCGGAAAGAAGCTCGCCAGCGACGAGGACTTCGTCACCGAATTGCTGGAAGCCGAAGGCGTGGCGGTGGTGCAGGGCACGGCGTTCGGGCTGGGGCCGGCGTTCCGCATTTCCTATGCGACCAAGACCGAGGACCTGGAAGAAGCCTGCCGGCGCATCCAGCGGTTCTGCGGGAATTTGAAGTAACGGCAGGTTTGCCGTTACTTGGTCTCGTTTACTAAGCCCCGGCGCTCCTTTTGACTTCGCCCGGGGTTCCGCTCACAATTGCGGCAGCAAGGCATAATCACCAAGGGGGGTTGCATGCGTCGCATTTTCGTAGGGCTAGGCGTGCTGGCGTTGGGCTTCGTCACGGCGATCGGCGGCGCCGCCGCTCAGGATCGCGTGAAAGCAGGCACGTTGGTCTGCGATGTTTCCGGCGGCATCGGCTTGATCATCGCGTCGCAGAAACAAGTACAGTGCGAGTTCAATCCGGATCTGCCGGGCCCGCGCGAGACATATTACGGCACCATCAGCAAGTTCGGCCTCGACATCGGTGCGACAACGGGCGGCCAGATGGTGTGGGCGGTCTACGCGCCGTCGTCGCGCGGCTTCGGCGTCCTTGCCGGCACCTATACCGGCGCGACGGCTGAAGCGACGGTCGTGGTCGGTCTGGGCGCCAACGCGCTGATCGGCGGCTCCAATCGCACGGTCGCGCTGCAACCCTTGTCGGTGACGGGCCAGACCGGGCTTAATCTGGCGGCCGGCGTCGCCTCGCTCGAGCTACGTTCGGGGAACTGAGCGAACAGCTCATGACGGCTTAGACGGCCGCCTGCGGGCGGCCGTTTCGTTTAATCCGTCATCGCCCTTGCCAGTCTCGCCCTCACCTGAGACGATGCCTTAACAGGGCCGGGATAATGGTCCGACCTCCCGGCCGGCAAAGGGAGGTATTGATGGGACAGAACGGCACGGGTCCCAAGGGTCCCCGGTGCATCGCACTGGTGGGCCCATTCCAGAGCGGCAAGACAACCCTGTTAGAAGCGATCCTCGCCCGCACCGGCGCGGTGCAGCGGCAAGGCACGGTGGATGCGGGCACCACGGTGGGCGACGCCAGCAAGGAAGCGCGCAATCACAAGATGAGCGTGGAGGCGACCTTCGCCACCACCACGTTCATGGACGACAGTTACACTTTCATCGATTGCCCCGGCTCGGTCGAATTCATCCACGACATGCGCAGCGTGCTGCCCGCGATCGACGCGGCGGTCGTGGTCTGCGAAGCCGACGAGAAGAAGGTGCCGCAGCTGCAATTGATCCTGCGCGAGCTGGAAGATCAGAACATTCCGCACTTCCTGTTCCTCAACAAGATCGACAAGGCTGCCGACCAGCGCGTGCGCGAGACGATCAAGCTGTTGCAGCCGGCCTCGCGCGTGCCGCTGCTGCTGCGCCAGATCCCGATCTGGAACGGCGACATCCTCGCCGGCTTCGTCGATCTCGCGCTTGAGCGCGCCTATGTCTACAAGGAGCACGCGCCGTCGGAGATCATCGAGCTCACGGGCGACGTCCTCGACCGCGAGAAGGAAGCGCGCTTCACCATGCTGGAGACGCTGGCCGATCACGACGACGAGCTGATGGAGCAGTTGCTCGAGGACATCCCGCCGCCGCGCGACAAAGTGTTCGACGACCTCGCCAAGGAATTGCGCGAGCGCATCGTCTGCCCGGTGCTGCTCGGCGTCGCCAGCCGCAGCAACGGCGTGTTGCGCCTGCTCAAGGCGTTGCGGCATGAGGCGCCGACGGCCGCGGAAACCGCCCAGCGCCTCGGCGTCAAGCCCGGAGCTGACGCGGTGGCGCTGGTGCTCAAGACCTTCCACACCACCCACGGCGGCAAGATGTCGGTCGTCCGTCTGCTGGCAGGAACTGCCGGCGACGGCACCACCTTCAACACGCCCGCCACTGAGGCCGGGCGGGTGGCCGCCGTATTCAAGCTGATGGGCCAGCACTTCGAGAAGCGCGGCCAGGCCATTGCCGGCGAGACCGTCGGGTTCGGCAAGCTCGATCACGCCAAGACCGGCGACACGCTGTCATCCGGCAAGCAGGCGCACGCCTCGCTCACCGAGGTGAAGCCCTATGCGCCGGTACTCGCACTCGCGGTGCAGGCCAAGGAGCGCAAGGACGACGTCAAGCTCGGCGCCGCCTTCACCAAGCTGACCGAGGAGGATCCCTCGCTCAACGTTGAGCACAAGGCCGAGAGCCATGAGGTGGTGATCTGGGGCCAGGGCGAGATGCACTTGCGCGTGGCGGCCGAGCGGCTCGGCGACCGTTACGCGGTTCCGGTCTCGACGCGGCCGCCGACGGTCGGCTATCGCGAGACCATCCGCAAGCCGGTCACCGTGCGCGGCCGGCACAAGAAGCAGTCCGGCGGCCACGGCCAGTTCGGCGACACCATGTTGGAGATCAAGCCGCTGCCGCGCGGCTCCGGCTTCAAGTTCGAAGACAAGATCACCGGCGGCGTGGTGCCGCGCAATTACATCCCGGCGGTGGAGGAGGGCGTCCTCGACGGGCTCAAGCACGGCCCGCTCGGCTTCCCGGTGGTCGATCTCTCGGTGGCGCTGATCGACGGCTCCTACCACACGGTGGATTCCTCCGACATGGCGTTCCGCATCGCCGGCCGCGTCGGCATCGCCGAAGGCCTGCCGCAGTGCCAGCCGGTGCTGCTGGAGCCGATCCATCTGGTCGAGATCGTCTGCCCGAGCGACGCCACCGCGAAGATGAACGCCATCCTGGCGGGCCGGCGCGGACAGATCCTCGGCTTCGACACGCGCGAGGGCTGGCAGGGCTGGGACACGGTGCGCGCGCAGATGGCGGAAGCCGAGATCGGCGATCTCATCATCGAGGTGCGCTCGGCCACCGCCGGCGTCGGCTCGTTCGCCTTCAAGTTCGACCATATGGCCGAACTCACCGGCCGCACCGCCGACCAGATCATCGCGGCGCGGCGGGCGGCGGAGTAATTCTCTCTGTCATTCCGGGGCGCGCCGAAGGCGCGAACCCGGAATCCAGAAACATACTCCGAGATTACATCTGGATTCCGGGTCCGGCGCTTCGCGCCGTCCCGGAATGAAAGAGGAGTGACTTGCCTGTGAAGGCGGGCCGCCGTAGCTGTTGGCGCACGCTTCCAAGAGGTCATGTGCCATGAATGTCATTCGCCGCCGTGGCTGGGAAATTCCCGAACGCCTCGCCACGCCCGAGCCCCAGGTCTTCAACCGGAGATCATTTTTAGTGGGCGGCGCGAGCGCGTTGGCGCTGGCGCCGCCCACCGCCGTTGCGCAACGCGTCTCCGACCTCGCCGAGCTGCCGGACCCGACGGCCGATCTTTATCCGGCCAAGCGCAACGAGAAATATGCGCTCGACCGGGCGATCACCGATGAGAAGATCAACGCGCATTACAATAATTTTTACGAATTCAATTCGTCGAAGGAAGTCTCCGAGCAGGCGCAAAAGCTCGATCTCCGGCCGTGGACGGTGAAGATCGACGGCCTGGTGGAGAAGCCGTTCGAGATCGGCATCGACGAACTGATTCGCAAGATGACGCTGGAGGAGCGCACCTACCGCCACCGCTGCGTGGAAGCCTGGAGCATGGCGATCGCCTGGACCGGTTTTCCGCTCGCCAAGCTGGTCGCGTTCGCCAAGCCGCTGGGCGCCGCCAAATTCGTGCGGATGGAAACCTTTACGAATCCGAAGCAAGCGCCCGGGCAACGGCAGACCTGGTTTCCCTGGCCTTATGTCGAAGGCCTCACCATGGCGGAAGCGAGCAACGAACTCGCCTTCCTCGCCACCGGCGCCTACGGCCACCCGATGCTCAAGCAGCACGGCGCGCCGCTGCGGCTGGCGGTGCCGTGGAAATACGGCTTCAAGTCGATCAAGTCGATCGTGCGCTTCAGCTTCACCGAGCAGCGGCCGAAGGGTTATTGGGAGGCGCTGCAGTCGTCCGAATACGGCTTCTGGGCCAACGTCAATCCGGCAGTGTCGCATCCGCGCTGGAGCCAGGCGAGCGAGGAAGTGATCGGCACCGGCGAGCACAGGCCGACGCTGATCTTCAACGGCTACGGCGACTACGTCGCCGGCATTTACAAGGGCATGGAAGCCAGCGAACGCTTGTGGGCCTAACCCCTTTCGCTGATCGATTACAATTCCTATCTCGCATGAAATGCCAATGGAGGCTTTCTTGCGCGTATTCATCATTTGCATGGTTGCGATCTTCGCCGTCCTGACGGCGGCGCCGTCCTTCGCCGCCGACGAGCCCGATCTCATTTTCAAACGCTCGACGGTGTTCAAGCTGCTGACGCCGAACGACAAGCTCGCCACCTACGGGCTCGACGACCCGGAAGTCGATGGCGTCGCCTGCCATTTCACCGTGCCGGAGCGCGGCGGCTTGAAAGGCTGGATCGGTGTGGCGGAGGAAGTGTCGGACATTTCGCTCGCCTGCCGCCAAATCGGACCGATCAAATTCAAAGAAAAATTTGCCCAAGGCGAAGACGTATTTCGCAAACGTCGCTCGCTGTTTTTCAAGAAAATGCAGATCGTGCGCGGCTGCGACATAAAACGAAACGTGCTGGTTTACATGGTCTATAGCGACCGCCTGATCGAGGGTTCACCGAAAAACTCCACCTCGACCGTGCCGGTGCAGCCCTGGGGCGCTGAAACGGCCGTGCAGAAATGCGCCGACTGGGTGGAAAAATAGGTTACGATAATCGAGCGGCAGAGGAGATTTCCCATGTCCACCAATCAACCCGATATCGCCAAATTCCAGCGCGCGGTGGCGAATACGCTGCATGCGCATTGGGTGCTGTTTCTGGTCGAAGGCGTCGTGCTGCTGGTTCTGGGCGCGACCGCCGTGGTCTTGCCGCTGCTCGCCACGCTGGCGCTGACGATCATCATTGGCTGGCTGTTTCTGGTCAGCGGTGTCGTGGGGCTGGTCACGACATTCTGGATGCGCCAGGCGCCGGGCTTCTGGTGGTCGCTGATCTCGGCCGTGCTCGGGGTCGCGGTCGGCTTTGTGCTGCTGGCATCGCCGTTGAGCGGCGCGTTCTCGCTCACGCTCGTGCTGGTCGTCTTCTTCATCATCGAGGGCGCCGCCTCGATTATGTTTGCGCTCGATCACAAGCGCGAGTTGACCGGCAAATGGGGCTGGATGCTGGTGAGCGGCATTGTCGATCTGGTGCTGGGTGCGATGATTTTCGGCGGCCTTCCGAGCACGGCGGCCTGGGCGATCGGGCTCCTGGTCGGCATCAATATGGTGTTCGGCGGCGCGGCGCTGATCGCCATGGCGCTGCATGCGCGCAATAGCGCGCAGGCGTAGGACCTGACCACTACGTCTCTATCTCGCCGGCTTCCGCCTCGGCCAGCTTGTCGCGCCAGTCCTTGCGCTTGAGCACGAAGGTGAGCGCCGACAGCCCCAGCATGATGGCGCACGTGATCAGCAGTCCGAGCGAGATCGGCCGGCTGAAAAAGATCAAGTAGTCGCCGTTCGACATGATCAGCGATTGGCGCAGGCTCTGCTCGAACAGCGGCGCGATCACCAGGCCAAGCACGAGCGGCGCCGGGTCGAAGGCGAATTTGCGCAAGGCATAGCCGAGCACGCCCATGATCAGCATGATGTAGACGTCGACGATCGAGTGGCTCACCTCATAGACGCCGACGATGCAGAACATGATGATGAGCGGATAGAGATAAGCGTAGGGGATGCGCAATACGGTGACGAACAGGCCGACCAGCGGCAGATTGAGCGCCAGCAGCATCAGGTTGCCGACATACATCGACGCCACGAAGCCCCAGAACACATCCGGATGCTCGGTGACCAACTGCGGCCCCGAATTGACGCCGTGCACCATCAGTGCGCCCATCAGCACGGCCGTAATCGGGCCGGTTGGAATGCCGAGCGCCAGCATCGGCACGAAGGCGCCGGTGGAAGCCGAATTATTGGCCGATTCCGGACCGGCGACGCCGGCGACCGCGCCATGGCCGAATTCTTCCGGATGCTTGGAGACGCGGCGCTCCAGCGCATACGAAAGAAAGCTGGAAATGATGTGCGCGGAGCCCGGAATAATGCCGATGATGAAGCCGAGCACGCTGCCGCGCGCGATCGGCATGATGGATTCGCGCCATTCTTTCCGGTTCGGCAATAGCTCGCGCAATTTCGGCGTGATGACTTTGCCGACCACCGTGTGGCTCGGTGTCGACAGGATTTCGCCGAGGCCGAACAGGCCGACCGCCACCGGCACGATGCCGATGCCGTCGCCGAGTTCGGCAAGGTCGAAGCTGTAGCGAAAATGGCCGGTCATGTTGTCGATGCCGACCATGCCGAGCAGCAGGCCGATGCAGGCCATCAGCAGCGTGCGCACCAGCGACGACGATGACATGTAAGCGAGGAAGATCAGGCCCAGGGTCAACATCGCCGTGTATTCCGGCGGGCCGAACTTCAAGGCGATGGTTGCGAGCGGCGGCGCGACCAAGGTCAGCATGATCACGCCGAAAGTGCCGGCGACCCAGGAGCCAACCGCCGCGATGCAGAGCGCGGCGCCGGCGCGGCCTTTCTTGGCCATGGCGTTGCCGTCGATACAGGTCATTACCGACGAAGCCTCGCCGGGAATACGCATCAGGATCGAGGTGGTGGAGCCGCCATATTGCGAGCCGTAATAGATGCCGGCGAGCATGATCACGGCTTGCGTGGCATTAAGCCCGAAGGTCACCGGCAACAGGATCGAGATGCCCGACAAGGGCCCGATGCCCGGCAGCACGCCGACCAGCGTGCCGACTACGCAGCCGAGGAATGCGTACCAGAGATTGTCGAGCTGGAAGGCGATGCCAAATCCATGCGCCAGGCTGATCAGAGTATTTTCCACGAAGGAGGTCCTAGAAGCTGTATTCAGGAAGGGGCGTCTTGAGCCCGTACACGAAAGAAACGTAAGTGAACAAGACGATGGCGATGCAGTAAATGCCGGCGCGTATTGGATTGCGCCGCTCGATCACAATCAGCAGCGTGACCATCATCAAGAGCATAGTGATAGTGAAGCCGAGATGCTCATAGAGCGCGATCGCGACGGCGGTGATGCCGGTGACCATCATGGCATGCTTGCCGTCTCCCCAGCCCAGTTCGGCGAATGGACCGCTTTCCCTCGCACGCAAAATCAGTATCAGGCCGAAAATGATGGTCAGCGTGGCGACGATCATCGGCAGGAAGCCGGAACCGGGCATGGATAACTGTCCGACCGGCAGATCGCGGCTGAGCGCGATGATGGTCGCACCGAATATAACGAAGGCGGCGCCCGCCACGTGATCTGCGCGTAGAATCATGATAGTCCCCTCCCCCGCGAGCCCTTGCGAGCGCGGGGAGGGGTCAGGGGTGGGGGCTCCTGAACCGCGCTTTCGGCGATAGTTTGGTGAATGACAGTCATCACACCTTCGATATTTTGCATCACATCGTAATTCCAAAAGCGCAACACACGGTAGCCTTGCGATCTAAGATATGCCGTCCGCGTTTCATCGTGTGTGGCCATCATGGCTGCTGTGTGGGTTTCACCGTCAATTTCGATTACGAGCCGTTTCTGATGGCAGGCAAAGTCTGCGAAGTAGGGGCCGATCGGAGCCTGCCTGCGAAAATGTGAAATGCCGATCGGTAGCTTTTTCAAATTTCTCCATAATTTTCTTTCCGGCCCGGTAACTTCGCGACGCAAGTGGCGCGCTGTTACAATACGCTGTTGCCGTTTTGGCTGCCGCAGAGCGTTCATCACAGCACCTCCACCCCCGACCCCTCCCCACGCTTCGCGGGGGAGGGGAGAAGTCATCCCTGTTTCCCGATGGAAATCACGGCTTCGTCGGTGCGTTTGCCGTCGATGTCCCAGAATTTCTGGAAATCCGGCCCATCGAGATAGGCCAGTTCCTGGCCGGCGTTATTGAGCACGGCCAGGAAAGCCTCGCTGTGCGCCGCCTGCTTGATGGCAGCGCGCAGCGTGGTGACGATCGACTGCGGCGTGCCTTTCGGCGCGAAAATTCCCACCCACAGATAGTATTCGACGTCATAGCCGAGTTCCTTCAACGTTGGCACGTCGGGCAGGAACTTCGAGCGTGTGGCGCCGAACGTCGCCAGCGGACGCAGCTTGCCGGCCTTGATATGCGCGAGTGTGGCCGACACCGACTGCGTCGTCACCTGCGCATTGTTACCGAGGATGGCGGTGATGGCCGGGCCGCCGCCATTGGTCGGCAAATGACGCAGCTTCAAAGGGCCCGTCGCCTTTTCCAGATAGGCCAATGGCAAATGCGTGGCGCCATAAAGCCCGCCGGAACTGAACACCATGTCCTGTTTGGTCTTAGCGGCGTCGATGAATTCCTTCACCGTCTTGTAGGGCTGCTGGTCGTTGACCAGGAGCAGGACTGGGTCGGCGACCAGCCGCGCCAGCGGAATGAAATCGGCGCGCGACGTTTTCACCGGACGGCCGAATAGTTTGTCCACTTCCGCATAACCGGAAATGCCGGTGTTGTGCGACAGCAGCGTGTAGCCATCCGGCTTGGCGGAGGCGCCGACCTGGGCGCCGACCTGTCCGGCGGCGCCGGCCTTGGTTTCGACCACCACCGGCTGCTTGAGGACCGGCTCCATGCTGGCGGCCAGCGGCCGGGTCACGAGATCGTTGATGCCGCCCGGCGGAAACGCGTTGATGATGGTGATCGCGTGCGAGGGAAAAGTCTCTTGCGCGAATCCCGGTCCGGCCGCGAGCGCAGTTGCGGACGCGGCGGTGCCGATGACGAAGCTGCGCCGATCCATGTGTTCCTTCCCGAGTATTGCTGCGGGATTATCCCGGCTATTTTATCAAAGACGAAAGCCGCGCGATCACCGGATGGTGAGGCGCGCGGCGTCCGAAACGTGCGGAGCCTGCGTTCCGTTATCCCTGCACGCGGCCGATGTTCTTGACCGCATCTTCAATGCGCGCGGCGTCGGCATCCCAGAACTTCGCGAATTCCGGCGCATCGAGGTATTCGACCTCCTGGCCGAGATTGGCCATTGAAGTCTTGAAGACGTCGGTGGCCACCGCCTGCTTGAGCGCGGTGCGCAGATAGGTCACCACCGGCTGCGGCGTGCCCTTCGGCGCGAACATGCCGACCCACAGGTAGTATTCGATGTTGTAGCCAAGCTCCTTCATAGTCGGCACGTCGGGCAGCGCCTTCGATCGCTTGGCGCCGAACAGCGCGAGCGGCTTGGCCTTACCGCCCTTGATCTGGGCGAGGCAGGCCGACACCGACGACACCAGCAGCTGGGCATTGTTGCCGAGGAACGCGGTGAGAGCCGGCCCGCCGCCATTGGTGGGCAGGTGGCGCAGCTTCAAGCCGCCGGCCGCCTTCATGTACAGCGCCGTCGGGATATGCAGCGCGCCATAGAGACCCGAAGACGAGAAGATGATCTGGTCCGGCCGCTTTGTGGCGTCGTCGGTGAGGTCCTTCAGCGTCTTGTAGGGCTGCTGATCGTTGACGATGAGCACGCAGGGGTCGGCGACGAAGCGCGCCAGCGGAATGAAATCGGCGCGGGTGAATTTCACCGGCCGGCCGAACAACTTGTCGACCTCGGCAAAGCCGGAGATCGATGTGATGTGGGACAGCAGCGTGTAGCCGTCGGGCTTGGCGTTGGCGGCCACCTGCGCGCCGACCGCGCCGGCGGCGCCGGCCTTGGTTTCGATCACCACCGGCTGCTTGACGATCGGCTCCAGCACGGCGGCGAGCGGGCGGGTCACCACGTCGGACGCGCCGCCGGGAGGGAACGGGTTGATGATGGTGATCGCGTGAGACGGATAAGCGTCCTCGGCGAAAGCGGGCCGAATGCTGAAAGCGGCGGCAGTGGCGGCGCTACCGGCAACAAAATGGCGTCTGTCCATAGAATCCCCCCAAAAAGGTGTTTAGCCGGCGACGGCCAGCCTTGTTATTGCAGCGATGCTATCGCCCGCAGCGGTCGCCAATCAAGCATCAATGATCGCCACCGCCCGCGTCCAGCCGGCGGAACCGCCGCGCACCTTCACCGGAAAGCAGCTCACCAGGAAGCCCTTGGCCGGCAAGGCTTCGAGATTGTGCAGCTTTTCGATATGGCAATAGCCGATTTCGCGCCCGGCGCGATGGCCTTCCCAGATCAGCTTGGGATCGTGAGTCTCGGCGTATTTCTGCTTGGTGTAGACGAACGGCGCGTCCCAGCTCCAGCCATCGGTGCCGGTCACGCGCACGCCGCGCTCGAGCAGATAGAGCGTCGCCTCGCGGCCCATGCCGCAACCCTTGGCGACATAGTCAGGACGGCCATAGGCTTCGGCCGCGCTGGTGTTCACCAGCACGATTTCAAGCGGTGAAAGCGTGTGGCCGATGCGCTTGAGCTCGGCCTCCACGTCGGCCGCACTCGCCACATAGCCGTCGGGGAACATGCGGAAGTCGAGTTTCACGCCGGGCTGCAGGCACCAGTCCAGCGGCACCTCGTCGATGGTGATGGCGCGCTTGCCGTGATCCATGGTGGAGGCGAAATGATAGGGCGCGTCGAGATGGGTGGTGCAATGGGTGGATAGCCGCACCCATTCGAAACCCCAGCCCTCGCCGTCGGGCAGGTCTTGCTTTTTCAGTCCGGGAAAGAATTTGAGAACGTCGGCGGCGGTCGCCTGATGATCGAGATATTCGATCTTGGGGCCGTAGCCGGGCGGGTCGGCGGCCACATCGTTTTCGAGCGGTACCGAGATGTCGACGATCTTGCGCGGCATGTCGCTATGACCGATGTTGGTGAGACAGATTCATGTCAGTCTCAATCAACACAACGACACTGTCCAGGAGCTAACACATGCCGGCTTATTGGGTTGCGCGTTCGAAAATCAACGATCCGGTCGAGTACAAGAAATATACCGACCTGGTACCCGCCATCATCGCCAAGTTCGGCGGCAAGGTGCTGGCGCGCGGCGGACGTTTCCAGATCATGGAGGGCCCCGCCAAATTCAGCCGCTTCATCGTGATCGAGTTTCCGACCCTGGAGCAGGGCGCCGCCTGCTTCACATCGCCGGAATACGATCGTGCCGCGGCCTTCCGGCGCAGCGGCGCCGGCGAGGTCGAAACCATCATGGTCGAGGGGTTTTGATGCGCCTACCATGCTGTGCGGGTTACGAGGCAGTTGCGAATACTAAGCACTAGCGAAAGTGGGCCGGATGGGCCTAAACTGCCGCAAAACGACAATAAATCAGGGAGGACGACCATGCTGCGATACCTAAAATCGAGAACCTTTGCTTGCTTGGCCGCGCTGGCGGCAATGCTCGTGGGATGCGCGATGTTTGCCATGCCGGCCACCGCGCAAGACAAGAAGCCGATCAGAATCGGCTTCGGCATGGCGCAGACCGGTCCGCTCGGGCCGAACGGCAAGTCGGCCCAACTCGCGATGGACATCTGGGTCGAGGAGACCAATGCCAAGGGCGGCCTGCTCGGCCGTCCGGTCGAGCTCGTGCGTTACGACGACCAGAGCAATCCGTCGACGGTGCCGGGCATCTACACCAAGCTGATCGATGTCGATAAAGTCGACCTCATCGTCGGCGGCTACGGCACCAACATGCTGGCGCCGGCCATGCCGATCGTCATGCAGAAGAAGAAGTTGTTCCTCGGGCTGTTCGGCCTCGGCGTCAACACCGACTTCAAATACGACCGCTACTTCGCGATGATCCCGTCCGGGCCGGCGCCGAAGACCTCGTTCACCCAGGGCTTCTTCGACACCGCGATGGCGCAGAAACCGAAACCGACAACGGTCGCGATCGTCGCCGCCGACGCCGAGTTCTCCAAGAACGCCTCCGACGGCGCACGCGAAAATGCTCAGAAGGCCGGACTGAAAATCGTCTACGACAAGAGCTATCCGCCTTCCACCACCGACTTCTCGCCGATCGTGCGCGCGATCCAGGCGACCAATGCGGACCTGGTGGTGATCTGTTCCTATCCGCTCGACTCAGTCGGCATGGTGCTGGCGGTGAACGAAGCCAAGCTCAATCCGAAGATGATCGGCGGCGCCATGGTCGGCCTGCAATCGACTGTGTTCAAGACCAAGCTCGGGCCGGCGCTCAACGGCTTCATGAACTACGACTTCTGGCTGCCGGCGAAATCGCTGATGTTCGAAGGCACCGAGGCATTCCTGAAAACGTACCAGGAGCGCGCCGCCAAAGCCGGCGTCGATCCGCTGGGCTACTATATGGCGCCGTTCAGCTATGCTTACCTCGACGTGTTGGGCAAGGCGATCACCGCCACCAAGAGCCTCGACGACGGCAAACTCGCCGATTATCTGCGCAAGACCACGTTCAAGACCATCGTCGGCGACGTCAAGTTTGCGCCCAATGGCGAATGGGCGAAGTCGCGGGTGTTCCAGGCGCAGTTCCGCGGCATCAAGGGCAACACCGTCGATCAGTTCAAGGACCCGAACACCTTGGCCATCATCACGCCGGCCGAATACAAGTCGGGCGACGTGATCTACCCCTACGAAAAGGCCAAGCAATAGGCCGTCCCAACCTGCCCACGATTGGGCATTCGATGCGGCGCGGTCGAAAGACTGCGCCGTGTCTGTTTTGGGCTTGCGCTCTGCAAGGGTGGACCATTGCGCCGGGCGCTGTCATTATCGGCCACTTAAAAAAACGAAATCTATCGGGAGGACGACATGATGCAACACATTAAATCCCAGACATTCGCGTGGATTGCGGGGACGGCGGCCGTCCTCGTGACCTGTGCGATGTTCGTGGTCACCGGCCACGCGCAGACCAAGGAGCCGATCAAGATCGGATTTGTCATGTCGCAGACCGGTCCGCTTGCCGCCAACGGCAAGTCGTCGCTGTTGTCGATGAAGATTTGGGAAGACGACGTCAACGCCAAAGGCGGGCTGCTCGGCCGGCCGGTCAAGCTGATCTACTACGACGATCAAAGCAGCCCGGCCCAGGTTCCCAGCATCTATGCCAAGCTGCTCGATATCGACAAGGTCGATCTGATCGTCAGCGGCTATGCCTCGACCCAGATCGCCGCCGCAATGCCGACGGCCATCGGGAGAAAAAAGCTGTTCGTCAGCTTGTTCGGGACCGGCGTCAACGAGACGTTCAATTATCAAAGATATTTCTCGATGATCCCGAACGGCCCAACCCCGAAGCCGGCCTTCACGCGCGGCTTTTTTAAGGTAGCCGAAGTGCAGAAACCTAAGCCGCAAACGATTGCCTTGGCCTCTGCCGATGCCGAGTTCGGACACAACGCTTGCGAAGGCGCACGTGAAAACGCGAAGGCGTCCGGATTCAAGGTCGTCTACGACAAGAGCTATCCGCCAACGACAGTCGACTTCACGTCGATCGTGCGGGCGATCCAGTCTACGAATCCGGACCTTCTGGTGGTCTGCTCCTACCCGCTCGACACCGTCGGCATGGTCAAGGCCATGCACGAAGTCGGCTTCAAGCCGAAGATGTGGGGCGGCGCGATGGTCGGCCTGCAGGCGACGGTGTTCAAGCTTCAGCTTGGCCCGATGCTCAATGGCGTCGTCAACTTTGAGACTTGGCTGCCGGTCAAATCGATGGAATTCCCCGGCGCGCTGGAGCTGCTCAAGAAGTACCAGGATCGCGCCAAGGCCGAGGGCGTCGACCCGCTCGGCTATTACATGCCGGTGTGGGCTTATGCTTATCTGCAGGTGCTCGGCGACGCCGTCGCCGCCACCAAGAGTCTCAATGACGACGTGCTGGCCGACTACCTGCACAAGACCACCTTCAAGACCGTGGTCGGCGACGTGAAATTCAACGCGCAGGGCGAGTGGACGGAAGAGCGCACGCTGGCGGCCCAGTTTCAGAACATCAAGGGCAACAGCATCGACGACTTCCGCGATCTGAAGACCGAGGTGATCATTTATCCGCCGCAATACAAGACCGGCGAGGTGATCTATCCTTACGAGAAGGCGAAGTAAGCTAATCCATCACGGCGAAACGAAACGGCGCGGAAGAAATCCCGCGCCGTTTTCATTTTGCACTAAATTGCTTGTTTATTGCGCATGATCTTATCCGAAAACCGGTTCCCACTTTTCGGGATCATGCGCGCTACATGCCGAGATAGAACTTGCGGATCAGGTCGTTGTTATTGAGCTCGGCGGCCGAACGGCCCTCGAAAGCGATTTTGCCGTGCACGATGACGTAGCCGCGGTCGGCGATGCGGATGGCTTGGGTGAAATTCTGCTCGGCCATCAGCACCGTGAGCTGGTAGTGCTCCTTGAGCTCCTTGATGGCGTCGATGGTGCGCGCGACCAAAAGCGGCGCCAGCCCGACCGAGGGCTCGTCCACCAGCAAAATGCGCGGCGCTAGCATCAGCGCGCGGGCGAGCGCCAGCATCTGCTGCTCGCCGCCGCTCATGGAGCCGGCGAGCTGGCTGCGCCGCTCGGCCAGGCGCGGGAAGGCCTCGAAGCAGAAATCGAGATTGGTCTTGATCTGCGCGCGCGCTTTCTTGCGGAAGGCACCCAGCAACAGGTTTTCTTCCACCGTCAATTTCGGGAACAGCCGGCGGCCTTCCGGCACCAGCGCGATGCCGAGATCGACGATCTGCTCGGTTTTCATCCCAACCAGGTCATGCTTCTCGCCGTCGATCTCCGCGACGATGCGGCCGGCGGCCGGGCGCAGGATGCCCATGATGCACTTCATCAGCGTGCTCTTGCCGTTGCCGTTGGTGCCAAGCAGGGTCACCGTCTCGCCGGCGTTCACCGTCATTGAGACGTCCTCGATCACCCGCACCGCGCCATAGGCGGCGTGCACGTTTTCGATGGTGAGACTACTGCCCAAGATACGCCCTCACCACTTGTTCGTCGCGCACCACGTCTTCCGGTTTGCCGTCGGCGATCTTCTTGCCCGACACCAGAACCGCCAGCCGCTGCGAGAAGCTCATCACCGCGCTCATGATGTGCTCGATCAGGATGACGGTGATGCCGCGCTCGTTCAGCTTGACCAGTAGCGCCAAGATGTCGTCGATCTCGGAATGCGACAGCCCGGCCATCGATTCGTCGGCGATCAGCAATTTCGGCTCCGCCGCCATGGCACGCGCGAGCTCGAGCTTGCGCATCTCGACTTGCGTCAAATCGCGCGGCATTTGCTTAGCCTTTTTCGCCAACCCCACCATGTCGAGCAGCTCGTGGCAGCGGGAATCGAGGTCACCAGCCGAACGCAACGGTCCCAAGCGCGCATGCACGGTGTAGAGCAGCGGAATGCGCAAGTTGTCGGCGAGGTTCATGCTGTGGAATGGCCGCGGTAGTTGGAAGCTGCGCGCCAGCCCGCGATGCGTGCGCTGATGGGCGGCAAGCCCATCGATCACACGGCCGTCGAAATTGACAGTGCCGGTCTCGTTCTGCAACGTGCCGCAGATGCAATTGACCAGCGTGCTCTTGCCCGAGCCGTTCGGGCCGATCAGCCCGAGCCGCTCGCCCGGCTGCACCTCGAGGTCGATGCCGTCGAGCGCGACGAAGCCGCCGAACCGCTTGCTGATATTGTCGACGTGCAGCAGCGCGCTCATGGCCGCCTCCGCGCACGCAAGCGTTCCTGCACCAGCCCGACTAGGCCGTTGGGCGCGATGATGACGAAGGCGACCAGCAGCAGGCCGACGATCAGCAGGTTCACCGCCGAAGAAATGGTGACGGTGGCGATCTGTTGCAGCGAGCCGAGCAGGATGGTGCCGACCAGCGGGCCGATCCAGCTGGTGGTGCCGCCGATCATCGGCATGGCGATCGAATTGACCGCGTATTCCAGGCCGAAGGTCGACGCCGGCTGCAGGTAGCCGATGTAATAGGGGAACGGCGCGCCGGCCATGCCCATGAAGGCGCCTGACAGCGTGGTGGCGATCAGCTTCAGGCGCAGCGTCGGCACGCCGGAGGCTTCCGCCGCCATCTCGTCGTCACGGATGGTGGCGAAGCCGAAACCGAGCTGCGAGCGCTCGATCGTGCGCGCGGTGGCCAAGGCGAGCACCGCCAAAATCAGCATCAGCACGAACAGATATTCGATGTAGTTGATCTCGAAGCCGGCGAATTCGAGCGTCTCCGGGCGGATGATATAGGCGCCGCGCGAGCCGCCGACAAAGTCCCAGTTCACCACCAGCGTTTGCAGCACCACCGCGAGCGCGAGAGTGGCGATGGCGAAGAACGCGCCGCGCAGCCGCAGCGTCAGATAGCCCATGCCGAAGCCGACCACGCCCGACACCACCGCGCCGATCACGATCAGGACCGGCACCGGCAGCGGATAGAGTTTGTGCATGAACACCGACGAATAGGCACCGAGCGCGAAAAACGCGGCCGAGCCGAAATTCACGTAGCCGCAATAGCCGCCGAGGATGTTCCAGGCGGTGGCCAGCACGATGAATTGCAGGATCGTGTAGCCGGCAAAATAAAAGTAATCGAGATGCAGCCAATGGGCGAAGGCCAGCACGAGGAGGCCGACGCCGATCGCGAGAGTTGAGAATTTCAGCGCGTTCACGGGCTACCGTCCCAAGAGTCCCGCCGGCCGGAAGGCCAGCGTCAGAAGCAGGAAACCGAACGCCACCGCCGGCGACCATGATGGACCGTAGAAGGTCGAGGTCAGGCTCTCGACCACGCCAAGCAGCATGGCCGCGATCAGCGCGCCAGGCATGCTGCCGAGCCCGCCCAGCACGCAAATCGCGAAAATGCGGCCGATATAGTCGCGCCCGACCGAGGGCTCGACCGGCTGGATGATGATGAGCAGGGCGCCGGCGACCGAGGCCGTGGCGATCGAGATGCCGAAGGCGATGCGCTTGATGCGGATCGGATCGGCCGCCATCAGTTGCAGCGCCAGCTGGTCCTGCGACACCGCCAAGATGGCGCGGCCGAGAAAGGTGCGGGTGACGAACAGTTGCAGCGCGCCGAACAGCGCCAGCGCCACCAGGCAGGGCACCAGCATGCGCAGCGGCATGTCGATCAGTCCGATATGAATGCTGGGGCCGATATAGGCGGCTTCGACGTAACGATAGTCGACACCGAACACCAGGATCAGCGACACTTCGGTGATGAACAGCAGCCCGAAGAAGAAGGCGAGCCCGCGCAGCGATTCCTGGCCGCGCCTTTCGAACGACTGGTAATAGACCTGATAGATCAGCGCGCCGAGCGCGTAGAACGCCGGCAGCACAATGATACTCACCACGATCGGGTCGATGCCGTAATTGATGTTGATGAAATAAGCGATGTAGGAGCCGAGGATGATGAAGGCCGGATGCGCGATATTGACGATGTCGAGCATGCCGAACGAGATCGACACGCCGGCGGTGACCGCGGCGTAGAAGCCGCCGAGCAGCAGCCCCGCGACGATGGCGTTGATCAGGAGATCGGCGGAAATATCCATACGAATCTCAACCGGCACAGTCGCGGCGGCGCATCGCGTTTGTTAGCCGGGCGCTTGGCCCGGCCGCGATACGGCGACCACGATCTGGATATTGCCGGCGTTACTCCCCTCTGAATCCCACGTGTTTTTCTTAATCGCACGGCGGCCGGCTGGCCACTAGGCGATGTTGCACGGCAGTTTGCAGGAAGCCCGGCGGCTTGGCTAGTCCATTGATTGATCAGCCGATCCGGAGATTCTGACCATTTGCGCATGATCTTATCCGAAAACCGGTTCCCACTTTTCGGAATCATGCGCTCCATGGGAAACGAAACGCCCGCCGCCGGACCATGGGCCGGGGCGGCGGGCGTTCAGGCAAATCGCTTGCTCAGGCGGCGGCTTGCGGGCGCACACCCTCGGGCAGCTGCATCGGCTTGTTGGCGCTGTCTTTGAACTCGACGGTCATGAACACCAGCTCGCGGTCGCCGAGATTTTCCAGGTCGTGCACTTTGAACTCGCCTTTGCCGTACGTCTCGTGCCGCGTCTCGCCCGGCTGATAGCTGTTTTCGATCGTGGTGCCGTCATGTACATGCTGACGGCCGCGGCCGCCGCTGACCGCGGTCCAGAAATAATCCAGCACATGGCGGTGAAATCCGATGCGCTCGCCGGGGGCGAGGCGGATGATCCATACCCGCGTGCGCTCGGTCTCCGACAGCAGCGTGGAGCCGACACAGGGGTTCGGATTGTTAGCTTCGCGCGCGAATTCGGCGGCGATCTCCGCCGGCCACTGCGATTTGTCCTTTTTCTCGGCGGCTTTGTCGAGCATGGTCAGAGCCATGAGAATTCCTCCGATGCTATCTGCGCTCATATATAGCATATTTCGGTAAACGGAAAGATTGAGGGCGATCCATTGGCCGGGTCCAGGGCGGTTATCATCGGCGGCTCGATGAGCGGCTTGCTGAGCGCCCTGATGCTGCGCGGGGCCGGCTGGACGGTGGATATCTACGAACGCGTGGAGAGCGAACTGTCCGGCCGCGGTGCCGGCATCGTCGCCCAGCAGGAACTGATCGAGCGCCTGCGTAAGCTGGGGCTCGTGACCTCCGCGCTCGGCGTGCACATTACCACTCGCAAAATCCTCGACGCCCAAGGCCAGTTGACCGAGGAGATCCATTGCCCGCAGGTGCTCACGGCCTGGGAGCGCGTCTACCGGCTGCTGCGCGACGCCTTTCCGCCCGAGCGCTATCACCGCGGGCGCGGGCTCGTTGGTTTCGAGCCCGGGGCCAATTCGGTGCTGGCGCGGTTTTCCGACGGCGAAACGATCGAGGCCGATCTTCTGGTGGGCGCCGACGGCACGCGCTCGACCGTGCGCCAGCAGGCGCTGCCCAGCGCGGTGCCGCTCTATGCCGGCTATTGCGCCTGGCGCGCGATGATCGCGGAAAGTGCGATTCCGCGCGATACGCATCGCGACCTGTTCGAATACATGACGTTCACTTTGCCGCCGGGCGAGCAGCTGCTCGGCTATCCAGTGGCCGGGCCGGATAACGATCTGCGCACCGGCCACCGCCGCTACAACGTGGTGTGGTACCGGCCGGCCGATGAGAAGACCAAACTGCAATGGCTGCTCACCGACGAGCGCGGCACTACCCACGCGATCTCGATCCCGCCGCCGCTGATCCGCCGCGAAGCGATCGCGGAAATGCGTGCCGATGCCGAGCGGCTGGCGGGGCCGCAATTCCGCCAGATCGTGCGGCTGATCGAGGAGCCGATCTTGCAGCCGATCTACGACCTCGAATCGCCGCGCATGGCGTTCGGCCGCGTGGCGATCCTCGGCGATGCGGCGTTCGTGGCGCGCCCGCACGTGGCCGCCGGCGTCTCCAAGGCGGCGGACGACGCCGCCGCGCTGGTGGAGGCGCTTGCGGCCGAGCCCGACGTGCCGGCGGCGCTCAAGCGCTACGAGGCGGCGCGGTTGCGCGAGAACACCCTTATCATCGAACGGGCGCGCCATCTCGGCGCCTATTTGCAGGCGACGCAAACGCAGGAAGAGCGGGCGCGCGCCGGGCTGCACAGCACCGCCGGCGCGGTGATCGCGGAAACCGCAGTGTTGGATTTTTTGCGCGCCTAGCCGGTTAAAGCCCCAGCATCTTCTTGGCATTGCCGCCGGCGAGCGCCGCGCGCGTCGCCGCGTCGAAGCGTTCGACCGAATTGATGTGGCCGATCGGATCGAATTCCAGCATGTCGAAAGGATAATCGGTGCCCATGATGATGCGGTCGGCGCCGAAAGTCTTCACCAGCGATTCCAATTGCAGCGGTGTGAATACCACGGTGTCGAAATAGACTTTCTTCAGGTAGTGGGTGGGCGGCTTCGGCAGATTGGCCTGGCAATCCGAGCGCGCGCCCCAGGCATGATCGATGCGGCCGGAATAGGCGCCGAGATAGCCGCCGCCATGCAGGGCGAAAATCTTCAGGTTGGGATGGCGTTCCAGCACGCCGTCGAAAATCAGATAGTGCAAAGCGAGCGTGGTCTCGAACGGATTGCCGATGACGTTGTTAAAGTAAAAGCGCGACAGCCGCTGGCCTTCGGTGAAACCATTGGGGTGGATAATGACCAGCGCGCCGAGCTCCTCGGCTTTCTTCCAGAACGGCGCGAAGGCTGGATCGGACAGTTCCTTGCCGGCAACATTGGTGAGAATCTCGACGCCCTTGAAGCTGAGCGTTTTCATGCAGCGATCGAGTTCCTTGGCGGATTCGTGGCCGTCCTGCATCGGCACGGTGCCGCAGGGAATGAAGCGGTCCTTATGGCGCGAGACAAATTCAGCGACGCCGTCGTTGATCATGCGCGCGGCCGGCACCGCGTATTCGAGCGCGACGGTGTGATAGCACTGCGGCGGCGGCGGCATCACCAACTGCATGTCGACGCCCATCTTGTCCATGGCAACGAAGCGCTCGTCGTAACCGGTCATGCAGTCGCGAATGTCGGCTTCCTGTTTGGCGTTGATCTCCTTGGTCTCGGCCGACGCGAAATGGCCGAGCGGAATGGTGGACAGGTCGAGATGCGGCTTGATGTAGGCGGCGGCCGCCGGAACGGCGATGTGGGTGTGGGCGTCGATGGTCGTCGATTGAGGCCGCGCCTCGCGTCCCGGCTTGCCGTGTTTGCGCGCCGCGGTGTTCGCGTATTTGTTCCAGATCGCCATCGCGAAAGTCCTTTTCGTGTTTTTCGTGTCAGAATACGCCGAGATGCTGTTGCAGATCGACGCCGTCCTTGTTCAATTGCGCCGGGGTGGAGACCACCGCGACGTGGCCGGTGTTGAGGATGACGATATCGTCGGCCACGTCGAAGACCAGCCTGGGATTCTGCTCGACCAGCACGATCGACAGCCCGCTTTCCTTCAGTTTGCGGATGGTGGCCATCACCTCGGCGACGATCTGCGGCGCCAGCCCTTCCGACGGCTCGTCCATCAGCAGCACGCGCGGATTGCCCATCAGCGCGCGGCCGATCGCCAGCATCTGCTGCTCGCCGCCCGACAGATGCGCGGCGATCTGTTTGTGCCGCTCGAACAGACGCGGAAACATCGCGAACACGGTATCGGCGGTCCACGGCGCGTGCTTGCTGCCGGCGTCCGGCTTGCGTGCGGCGACCATGAGATTTTCGCGCACGGTCAGGCTCTTGAAGATGCGGCGGCCCTGCGGCACCAGCGCCACGCCGTGCGCCGCCACCATCTCGGGCGACATGCCGGTCACCGGCTCGCCGAACACCACGACCTCGCCGCGGCGCGGCGGCAGCAGGCCCATGGTGACACTCATGCAGGTCGTTTTGCCGGCGCCGTTGCGCCCGAGCAGGCCGAGCATGCGCGCCTCGCCGAGCTCGAACGATACGTTGGTCAAAACGTGGCTGTCGCCGTAGTAGGCGTCGATGGCCTTCAGGCTGAGCGCGCTAGTGGCCAAGATAGACCTCCCGCGTGCGCGGGTCGGCCACCACTTCGGCGCGGGTGCCTTCGAGGATCACCTCGCCGAAATGCAAAAGCGTGATGCGTTCGGCGAATTCCAGCGCCACGTCCATGTTGTGCTCGATCATCACGATGGTGACGTCGCGCGGGATGGCCAACAGCAATTGCTTCACGTCGCGCCGCTCGTCGATCGACAAGCCGGCGAACGGCTCGTCGAGCAGCAGCAGTTTCGGATTCTGCGCCAGCGCCATGGCGATCTCGACGCGGCGGCGCTCGCCGTAGGAGGTCTGCGCCAGCGGCCGGTCGGCGATATGCGCGAGGCCGACGCGCTCGAGCGCCGCGCGGCCGTGCTCGATCAGGTGGCCCTGATGCTTGATGTCGATCAGCGGGTTCCAGCGCGCCGGCGACAGGCCGAGCAGCGCCAGCGAGACGTTGTGGATGATGGTGTCGCGCGCGAACAGAGTGATGATCTGGTAGGTGCGCGCCATGCCGAGATGGGGCCGGCGCCGGCTCGGCGTCTTGGTGATGTCTTGCCCGAACAGATGGATCGAGCCTTTGTCGGGCGTGATCTCGCCGGTGATCAGGTTGAACAGCGTGGTCTTGCCGGCGCCGTTGGGGCCGATGATCAGCCGGCGTTCGCCCGGCTCGACATTGAGGTCGACATCGGTGGTGACGTGCAGGCCGCCGAACGCTTTGCACAGGCCGCTGACGGTGAGGGCGCTCATGGCTTGCCCTCCGTCACGGCGGCTTTGCCGGGCGTGTTCATCTTGCGCCACGCCAGCCGCCACAGCCGCGCGCTGCCCGGCACCAGGCCTTCCGGCATCAGGATGACGATGGCGACGAAGATGGCGCCGAGCAGAAAATTCCAGCGCTCGATGAAACCGCTGACCACGGTCTTGACCACCACCACCAGCGCGGCGCCCACCATCGGGCCGAGCAGCGTGCCGGCGCCGCCCGAGATCACCATCAGCAGCACCTCGGCCGAGGAGGTGAGCGCCAGCGTCTGCGGGCTGATGAACTGCGTGTAGTAGACGAACAGGATGCCGGACACGGCGGTCAACAATCCGGACACCAGACAGGCATAGAAACGGATCATCCAGACATGATAGCCGAGCGCGTTCATGCGGCGCGGCTGGTCGCGCGTGCCCATCAGCGAGGCGCCGAACGGCGAGCGCACGAACACCGTCATCGCCGCCACCGACAGCAGGAACACCACCAGCGTCGTGTAATAGAATGTGTTCGCCGAAGAGAGCGAATATTCGAACAGCGCCGGGCGCAGACGCACGTTGATGCCGTTATCGCCGCCGGTCAGGCTGATCCAGCGATAGGCCAGGCCCCACAGGATTTCGCCCAGCGCCAGCGTGATCATGATGAAGCCGATGCCGGTCGAGCGCAGCGACAGCACGGCGAAAACCGCCATCGAGGCGATCCCGACGATGAGCGCGACAACGATCGCCGCGGTGTGCCCGTAGCCGATCTGCAGCATGTAGGCGGTGGCGTAGGCGGCGATGCCGAACAGCCCGGCATGGCCGAGCGAGACCAGCCCGGCATAGCCCACCAGCACGTTCAGGCCGAGCGCGAAGATGGCGTAGAACAGGATCTGGCTGGCGACGTTGATGTAGTAATCGCCGGGCATCCAATAGGGCACGGTGACGAGCGCCACGAATGCGATGCCGAGGGCGATGAGGCGCGCGCTCATGGTACGTGCCTGCCGAACAGGCCCTGCGGACGCAATAGCAGCACCAGCAGCATCGGCATAAACAAGACGAAATAGGCGAGCTCCGGCAGCAGCGCCTGGCCGAAATTATAGATAAAGCCGATGATGATGCTGCCAACGAAAGAACCGAGCAGGCTTCCCGAGCCGCCGAGAATGACCACCACCAGCGCCAGCGGCAGCATGTCCTGGTCGAGCCCGGGATAGACTGACAGGATTGGCCCGCCGATGATGCCGGCGAAAGCGGCAAGGCCGGCGCCGAGCGCGAATACGATGGTGAAAAGCTGCGACACGCGGATGCCGACCACGCGTGCCATATCGGGATCGTCGACGCCGGCGCGGATCATGGCGCCCAGCCGTGTGCGGTCGAGCAGCAGCCAGAGCCCGACGGCGACCACGATGGCGATGACGATGATCGCCAGCCGGTACATCGGAAATGCCACCGGGCCGACGCGGACGAATCCGCCAAGCCCGGCCGGTGTGGCGACATTGAGCGGGTCGCCGCCCCACACCAGCAGGCAGAAATCGGCGGCCATGAAGGACAGGCCGAGCGTCACCAGCACCTGCGCCAGCTGGTCTCCCGGAAGGCGGCGCAGCAGCAGCCGTTCGGCCAATGCGCCGAACGCGGCCACGGCCAGCGTCGCCAGGATCGCCGCCAGCCAGAAATTAAGTTGAAAGCCGAGCATGCCCACGACAAAGGTGGCACCGACATAGGCGCCCAGCATGAACAGCGAGCCGTGCGTCAAATTCGGAATCCGCATCAGCCCGAAGATCAGGGAGAAGCCCGCCGACAGCAGAAACAGCAATCCGCCGAACGTGACGCTGTTGACCGTCAGCACCAGCCAAAAATTCATAGCCGCAGTTTTCCCGCGCTCGTCACTTTTTGTATGCGCATGATCTTTTCAGAAGACCGGTTCCCACTATTCGGGATCATGCGCTAAAAATCCGCGGGCGCCGGTGCGGCGCCCGCGGAACGGTTCACATCATGACTTGAGCGGCGGATAGTTGCGCGAATAGACCGGCTGCGCGAGGAATTTTGCCTCGTCATAGGTCCAGAACTGACTCACGTTTTTGTAGGTCTTGACCGTTTTGTTGGCGAGCTTGCCGTTCACTTTTTCGATGCGCCGAACATAGAAGTCGCCGATCACGTTGCCGAGATGGTCGAACTTGATCGGTCCACGCGGCGTATCCTTCAGGTCCACGGACCGGAGGGCTTTCACGAAGGCCTCCTTGTCGTCGGACTTGCCGCCGGCCTTCTCCAGGCCGGCCGCGACCACGGCAGCGGCGACATAGAGCCCCGCGGCGTAGAAGCCCGGGTCGGCGTTGTAGTCCTTCTGCATCGCCGCCACGAAGCGCTTGTTGCTGTCGGTAGCGAGATCGAGCGTATAGGGGCAGCAGCTGTACATGCCGAGCGCTTCGTCGCCGAAGGCGCGCATGAGCGCGTCGTCACCACCGGTTTCGCCGGTCACCACCGGAAATTTAAGCCCGGCTGCGGCGTAGGTCTTCATGAAGCGTAGCGGGTTCGAGCCGGCGAAGCCCTGGCACACGCCGTCGCAATCCGCGATCTGCGCGACGAAGGGCGTGTAGTCGGGCGTGACCAGCGGCGGCCAGATCTTGTTGATGATCTTGCCGCCGTTTTCCTCGAAGGTCTGCTGGAAGCCGCCGATCTGTTCGTAGCCGAAGGCGAAGTCCTCGGAAATGGTGATGACCTTCTTGAGCTTCAGCTCCTTGGCCGCGAAGTCGGCCATCGGGTGCATCGCCTGCGACGAGCAAGCCGATGGGCGTAGGAAGTAGGGGTTGGGTCGCCGTTGCGTCATGTCGTCGGCGCCGGCGAGGCTGAGCAACGGAGTTTTCTGCTGGGCGATATAGTCGGTGATGGCGAGCAGCTCGAAAGCGGCGAGCGGCCCGAGGATGGCGTCGACCTTGTCGCGCTCGATCAGCTCCTGTGCCTTGGTCTTGGTGCCGGCCGGATTGCCGCCGGTATCGGCAGAAATGAAATCGACCTTGCGCCCGGCGAAGGTGTAGTTCTTCTCCTTCAGGTACGTGACGACGCCCTGTTCCATCTGGATACCGCCCTGCGCCAGCGGTCCGGTCTTGACGGTGAGCAGGCCGAGCTTGAACGGGGCGGCTTGCGCGATCGCCGGCGTGGGAAACTTGAACGTCGCCAGCGCGGCACCGGCGGCGGTGCCGGCCATAAATTTACGGCGGGTGACTTTACGAGACATTGCATTCCTCCCTTTATCGCCCCTACCGGGGCTGCACATTTTGAGCGGCCTGGTGCGGGCATTTTTGATCAGCCAACACGGCCGGATTCAACACGAAAATCATAAAGCGGCTTTCCAGGCGGTCGTTGCAAGTGCGACGGACCGAACCAAACCCATCATCGGCCAATGTATTCCACCCTGTAAAGCCCGGTTGCGGCGTTGCGCCGCGGCGCGCCGTTTTGGCCCTATTGCAGCACGGGCATCTCGCGGCCGGCTGTGCGATGGAAATGAACACCCTAATCGGTGGTGGATTTATTCCGTCATTCCAGGGCGCGGGGCATCGGGGCGTGTACTCGGAAAAACACTCGCCAGCCCACCCACTCTATGTCGGTGATTGCTTCAAAAGCGGGCATTCATTGGCACAGCCTGTATGTCCGCTTTGTGCCAGTAGAACAGGTGAAGAGATATCAATTACTGGCTGCTGCGGCCCAGTGGAGCGCCTGAAATTAGTGGCATTAGGTAGGTAGCAAATGCAGCTAGTGGCACGAACCATTTAGCTGTCCGCGACGAGCGGCCTAGAAAATGAGGTTGATGCCCAGGGTCGGCGGTGACGAGAATTCAGTAGTCGCAGGTGTCGCAGGGCGCAGCCGCGGCCCTTCGTGAAAAAGTGAATTGTCGCATCTTGCGATAGGAAGGGCTGTTATAGACTTCTAGCGCCGTTTGCAGATTGACGTCGCCGATGACGTGTTTGCCTTCCCCATCCATGCAACAGAGCGCAACCTTGCCGCTCGCCATGATCGAGAGCTCATACCAACGTCCGCATCCCATTGGAGGAACGCGCGGCCCGGTTGGGATATCGACCTGGCCGGTCCAGTTTTTCCGACCGATCATGAAGGGTTTGAACCGCGGATAGCGTTGCTGGACGAAGGTATAGAACGCTCTATCCCGCTCAGTACCGTCGGCCACCCGCGAAACCACTATCGGATGGGGAAAATTGCCGTGGTCGACCCGCTCGTGAAGCATATCCAGCTTGGCGAGTGTGCGTTCCAGCGGCAATTGCATCAGCTCTTGATATGCTTGCGCCTCGATTTCGTTCAGCGAGACCCACAAATGCGTCACGTTCCTAATGCCCGCTACCTTTTCGAGGATGTCTTCGGTGAGCGGCGATCCATTGGTGAACAGGCGCAGATCGGCATGAGGGAGAGCCTCGTTGATCTTGGCGCAGACAGAGAATATCCGCTTGTCCAGGAATGGTTCGTTGACCTTGAAGGGCGCGATGGTGAACGGCACGTAGCCAGGGATCTGCGTGAGATCGCTGATGATCTTGTCAATCAACTCATCCGACATCCGATCGCCCTGACGGTCCATCTTTGGATAAGTGCAAAAGCTGCACGCCGCGTTGCACACAGCAAGCGTCTCGATATGCACCTCTCGCGGATACTCTAGGTAGGGGCTGCGACGCAGGCGAGCGAGATCGACCTGGAACAGCAGTTAACCAAACTCGATTCTTTCGGGCGCATACGATGAGAATTCCTGCAACACGCCAAGCCACAAGGGGGCCTCGACGTCTTCGAGGAGCGCCGCCTGCAACAATTTGTCGACTCCGCCGCGTCGCAGCGCGAGCTCACCGATACCCCAATAACGCAACGCCTCCCTGTTCCGGGGGTGCTGGTTCGCAATCGCCGCAGCCGTCTGCGTCAGTTGCGACCATTTATTTTCTGAATACAGCCGTCGCAGGAGTTCGGTTTCGTTGCCCGCTGCAATATTCATGGAAGGGGAGCCCTAATTATTAGCAAACGAATTTGCGCTATAGGCAGGAAGCGGTGCTAATGGTCTTTATTATCCTCACCCGCATCAATTCTTGCGAGAGCGATTTTTTTACCCGCCGACGGCACTATAGATGCCATTTGAAGTGGGCGGCGACATCGGCACGTCGCCACTTAAAGGCAACTCTCGGTCAATGCTCTCTGCTTGACCATCCGCGGAGGGTGCTCGGTTTCGGGTTAAACGCCAATGTCGCAAATGGCTCAATAACGGACATGCGACAAGCCCACGTGATGCCAGTTGACGCCCGATGGCGGACATCAATCTGGAGCTCCGGTTTCTCGGCTATTACCTCAAAAGCGAACGTTCATTGGCGCGGCCCGACGTATCTCCGCTTTGTTCCATAAGCGGATGTCCCGCCCAGAGTGAAAAGCCGAACCTATTGGGCAGTTGCCCGGTCTACAGGCACAGTTTCAAACCAAAACGAAACTCCTGGCGTCGCAGCATCATTATTGTAGAAAAACGGAATATTGCGTTGACCGCCCGTCCCTTTGAAAATCTCCCGAACACGCGCGCTGAGCGCAGCGTCGGTGGAAACGAAATAGTTCGGCAACAATACTCGGAAAGGAGGCGCTGCACAAAGCAGCATTGCCGCCAGAAGATATTGCTCGCTATAGAGACGCCCGTCCCAAGCCGGAGGGTAATCGGCCGGAAGGAATATGTCATGGACATGAACGAGCACGCCCGGTTTCAGCCGCGGAAGCACTTCGATGAAAAAGACGGTCACGTCCGAGTTGGCAAAAATGCGATGCGACCCGTCGAAGAAAAGTATATCCCCCGGCTCAAGTTCGCGGAAAAGATTGAGATCGCACAGCTCCAGAGGCAATCGCATGACGCGGTCGCAGAGTGAGTCGATCTCGGCCCGCGGCTTTGGATCGATCGACATGATGGTCGTCTTCAGATTTCCCGTTCGGATCGCATGACGGGCAAACATCGTGCAATAACCTGAGCCTATTTCTACATAGCGCTCAGGACGCCGCGATAACAGAAAACCGAGCAACGAGGCCGCATCCAGCACGCTGAACCAAAGATTGTTCCAACAGGGCTCGGTTGCGGCATTCGGATTTGGCTCATGTTTGATATCGTGGAGGGCGGTCCGATGACGCGCGAGCTCGTCCAGACTTTGTTCATAGAGCGGCCGCCACTGTTCCAGGGCGGCGCGTAGCTCGGGATGAGCTGCGACCGAATGGCCCCACCGCGAGCGCACGTCTACCAAATAACCGTCGCCCAAAGTGATTTTCACCATATGATCACCGCCCTCAGACCGGATTAACGAGGATTATCATTTATACCACCTCGTTACTAACATCGCAGGTCCGGCAACAGACCTGCGATGTGACACGCGCGCGGTAAGCTTCTGCGGCGCTGACGAGAGGGGCGCCGAACGAAATAGGGATTTTGGTGGGTTGGCTCGCGTCCCGGAATGGCCAATTCAAAGATTACTTGCGCCCGCGCTTCTTGCCCGCTGCCCGCTTTTTCGGCGGAATGATCGGCAGCAGCAGATAGGCCGCCTTGCCGCGGCCGAAATGCAGGCCGGTGGTGCCGCCAAAAACCGCGGGCGGCCGGTCGCGCGGATCGTTGTGCAGGAACGGCCCGCAACCGGTGAGTTCGTTCTTGAAGTTCGACAGCTTGCCGCCGCTGGCGCCGCCATATTCGTAATCCTTGCCGCGCACCGACAGGCCGATGCGGTAGCCGGCGGGAACCGCGATCGAGGTCGGCCAGATCTCGATGTCGAGTTCAACCGGCTTGCCCTTGCTGAGCGGCTGCTTCTTGTCGTGGGTGTGATAGGGCCGGTAGGGCAGCGACAGTTTCTTGTCGAGCTTGCGATGTGAGGCGCGCAGCCAGCCTTGCGCGATCGGCGTGTGCGGATCGATGGCGCCCTGGAACACCACTTCTTTGAGCTCGCCGGTGAAAACGCGCAGTACGATGAAGAAGTCGGCATCCTTGGTGGAGGAAGAGGCGAACAGCTTGAGCGCCGACGGGCCGGTGATTTCCGTCTCGTGCTCAAGCACGGGCGTGAGGAAGGTGAGGCCGTCGCCCATGGCGGCGAATTCGAGCTTGGCGCTACCGGACGGCTTCTTGGTCGAGAGCGCCATGGTCTTGGGATCGAGATAGAACTTGGTCCATTGCGTGCGCGCGATCGGCCAGGCGTCCTCGGCGCGCGCGACGAATTTCTCAGCCGGATGACGCACCTGCAACTGTACGCGCGGCTGCTTCGACCAGCTGGTGTCCTTGCCGTGCAGGAAGTAGTCGAAGAAACGCAGCTGCTGCTCGCGGCCGTAGTCGGTGTAGAAATGCGTCCAGTGCTCGATGCCGTGCGCCTCCAGCCATTTCTGCTTGGAGGCCGCGCGCACAAAGCCTTCGAAATTGCCGCGCGGATGCAGACCCTGGCCACCCCAATTGGCGGCGGTGAACAGCGGCGTCACCACCTGCGACCACACCGGCGAGCGATCGCGGTGATATTTGTTGTCGAGCGGATGGGCGCGGATTTGCCCGCCGAAATCGGAGCGGTTCTTGGCCAGCTCTTCTTCGCTCAGCGTCTCTGGCCCGCACACCAGTTCGCCGTGCACGCGGCTGCGTTTGCCGCGCTCGCCGGCGCCGTATTGCACGGTCTTCACCTGCATGTCGTACCAGTTCTCCCAGAACGTGGAGAGAATGCCGCCGTGATGCGTCATGTCGCGGTACCAGTCGGCCGAGCCTTCCCACACGCACATGGCGGCGAGATGCGGCGGCTGCAGCGAGGCGACGTGCCACTGGTTCATGCCGTAATAGGAAATGCCGTTGAGCCCGACCTTGCCGTTCGACCAGGGCTGCACGCCCGCCCATTCGATGCAGTCGTAGTAGTCCTTGGTTTCGCGCGGCGAGAAATGGTCGATGAAGCCGGGCGAGCAGCCGCAGCCGCGCGAATCCACGCGCACGCAGACATAGTCGTGCGGCACCCATTTCTCCGGGTCGATCACTTCCCAGTTCTGGTAATTGTTGGACGAGCCGGCGGTGACGTCGGGATGTTTTTCCGCCATGCGCTGCCAGGCGCTCGGATAGCCGTCCTGGAAGGCGAGATTCTTGGCGTAGGGACCGTAGGTCAGCAGCACCGGAAACTGGCCATCCTTGGCCGGGCGATAGACGTCGGCGCGCACGACCAGGCCGTCGTCCATGGTTATGGCTACGTTCCAGTCGATCCGCATGCCATCGCGAAGCTCTGATAGCTGCTGCAATGACGCCATGCTCGCCTCCCAACGAATGTTTTCTGTCATGCCCCGCGTAAGCGGGGCATCCAGTATCCACGGTCGCTCGGTGTAAGCAAAGACCCTCGGCGATTACTGGATCGCCCGCTTTCGCGGGCGATGACAGTTCTCATCTTTTACGCCGCTTCACCTTCGCCATCTTCTCCAGCACGGCGCAGACCGCGGCGGTATCTTGTGCGCCGTAGCCGCTCTTCATCGCCTTCAGGTAGACCGGCTTGGTGGCGTCGAACATCGGGGTCGGCACGCGGATCTTGCGGGCGTAGCCGCCGATCACCCGCATGTCCTTGTCCCACACCGAAATCTTCATGGTGGCGTCTTTGTAGTTACCCTTCACCATCATCGGCGCGCGCAATTCGAACACGCGCGAATTGCCGGCGCCCGGGGTGATCAGATCGAAGATCAGTTGCGGCGGTAGGCCGGCCTTCATGCCCAGCACCATGGCTTCGGCGGTGGCCACGTTGTTGATGGCGACCAGCAGGTTGGCCACGTATTTTATCTTGCTGCCATTGCCGAAGGCGCCGACATCGAAGACGTGGCGGCCGAAGGCTTGGAACATCGGCCGCAGCCGCTTGATGTGGCGGGGATCGCCGCTGGCATAGAACACCAGGTCGCGATTTATGGCCTGCGAGCCGGTGCCGCTGACCGGGGTATCGAGCATCAGATGGCCGGCCTTGGCGAGCGCGCGCGCGGCTTTTTCCTTATCCGAGATCGCGAAGGTGCTCATTTCCACCAGCAGCTTGCGCGGCAGCTTGGCGGCGGCGATGGCGCGCACGGTATCTATGAGCGCCTGCGGCTTGGGCAGGCTGGTGAGAACGGTCGGCACCGCGGCCGCCACGCCGGCGGCATCGCGGGCAATCTCGACGCCGGCGCGGGCGGCCTCGCGGCGGCGCGCCGCGCTGATGTCGTAACCGACCACGCGCCAGCCGGCGCGGGTGAGGTTTTTCGCGAAGGCCCCGCCCATGATGCCGAGGCCGATAATGCCGACCGTGCCCTTGCTTTTCTTGTTCGTCTTTTTGGCCGCAACCATTCAACATTCCTTTGCTGCGAAAATGAAACGGTGCAATGCGCCCACGCATTACGGGCTCCCTCTTAGTGGGTCGGGGGCGGGGCTGTCGAGTGGGCAAATGTCGCAGGGCGGCTTTCATGCGGCGCCACGATCGCCTATCGTCCCGGCAAAAGCATAGAGGGAGCAGCCATGCATATCGGAGTAGCCGGTCTCGGCGCCATGGGCGGCAACGTCGCCGCGCGGCTGATGGAAGTCGGCCACCAGGTGACCGTCTGGAATCGCTCGCCGGAAAAGACCAAGCCGCTGGCGGACGCCGGCGCCAAGGTCGCCGCCACCCCGGCCGCCGTCGCCGCCGCCAGCGAGGCGGTCATCACCATGCTGACCGACGGCGCGGCGATCGACGCCGTGTATAACGGGCCGTCCGGGCTGCTGTCCGGCGACGTCAAGGGCAAGCTGTTCATCGAGATGAGCACGGTGGCGCCCAAGGTCGAAACCGAACTCGCGCCCAAGGTGCGGGCTAAGGGCGCCGTGCTGGTGGAGTGCCCGGTCGGCGGCTCGACCGCGCCGGCGCGCAAGGGCCAGCTCTTGGGGCTGATGGGCGCCGAGCCGGCCGATGCCGCGCGCGCCAAGCCGATCCTCGAGCAGCTCTGCCGCAAGGTCGAGCATTG
>Ga0097691_1000471_pt1 | contig 35170 bp, 36 predicted proteins | sample NGESurdeep072012_8_FD_72858 | JGI IMG/M metagenome (GOLD analysis project Ga0097691, IMG submission 72858) | Arctic peat soil microbial communities from Barrow, Alaska - NGEE Surface sample 210-1 deep-072012 | ecosystem: Environmental > Terrestrial > Soil > Wetlands > Peat ... | reverse complement strand
GCACCACCGTGTCGGGATGAACGACACACAAGGCTCGTCGCCAGTCCTTCCACACCACGGACAGCGCGGCCCAGAACCAGCGGTCCCGCCCGACCAGCCGGGGACGCTTCTGTTTCCGCTTATAGATGGCAAGTTGCTGGCGGAGGGCGAGATTCTCCAGCGCGACCGCGTGATGGCCTTTTCCGAACAGCCAAATCAATCGAAATAAACCCAGCAGGAAGGCGAGCATGTCGCCCGATTCTTCCTTCTAAGCTGCTGAAAAGTCAATGACAGTCTGGGACGATCTACTTTTGGCGAACGACAGGACGCCCAATTCCTTCGCCAACCGGGTGGCGCTCTCGCCGAGCAGCAGCCGCTCTACCGCTCGTTGGGTGCGATGAGAAGGCTTGCTACACCTTAGTTCCGCAAGGAAAGCCCGCGACGGCTTTCTTGTTTGAATTGATCGCTCGGCTTCAGGCGACGGCAACTGTTCCCATGATCGACATCAGGGCCTACGCGAAGTGGCTGGCAACGTAAAGCGGGAACTGCAGAGCTTACTGATCCGTGTTGTCCTCTCTGTACTTTTTGTCGTCTTTGAGCAGCTGCCTATCCGCTTTGTAAAAAGACTGCGGCACTTCGTCCCGCAGCATCCTCATCATGTCTCCAGCCACAAGATCGTCCATATTTGGCTCGGACAGGCAGACAAGAGCCGAGAGCTGCGTCAGTGTATGCGCGGCATTCTGGCCCGGTTCCATCAAGCCGCAGTTACTGCGACCGGATAGCAGGCCGTCGTAGTCGAGCAAACCCAGTCTCACGTACATGCTCTTTATGCCGGCATGAACGTTGTCATTTCCCATTTGATAGTAGGAGCGCATTTCCTCACGCCCAGCCGCTTTTTCAAGATCGACGAATGTCGGCCTTTGGTTTTTCAGATGCAGGGCCGCCCAGCCATAATCGGTTTTGAACGATGGACCGTATTTCGCAATGACCTGGTCGTAGGCTTTGACAATCTTCCTTTGTTCACGAGCTGGGAGCGGTTTATACCCAAGATCCTTGTAGCACGCCATGTATTTGTCCAACGCGTGCTTGGATTCCACAGCTTGATGGTCAAGGTAACGCTCTGCAATAGTCTCGCCGTGTTGCGAGATAACGGCCGCCACAACGGCAATTTCGTGAAGCGTTCTCCAGCGAGCCATTGCGCCGTCGGCAAAGCCATTCTCTAGAAGACAGATGATTTCGTCGGTCACCTGGCAGCCGCGGACGAGTAGTCGCATTAAGATTGTTCTGAGCTGCGTCTTCTTGCCCCTTCGGAGTGATTCGGTACGGCTATGCGCCCACTGACACCACTCACGGGACATCGTTAGCAGCATGCGCAGCTGGCCAAGCGGTTTTCCCCATCTTTCCTCAAGCCGCTGTCGAAAGCCAGACAGGTCCGCTTCCTGTTGAGCGTGTTCGTCGGGCCAGCGCGACTTGAGGGCTCTAAGGACAGTTTTTGAAAGGCGTTGCGCAATCTCAGGGAGTATTTTGGGAAGCTGCTCTTCTTGGAAGCGCTCAAACGCACGTGCTATTTCATTGGCATCCGCTTCGTCAAACGCGAGGTTGATATTCCCGGAGTGCTTGCGGCTGTTGTACGTAAACCGCTTGCTGGCTCTGCTCAATACATGTTTGGCGAGCTTCTTGGCAAGGCCTCTCGATGGTGTAATCCCCAGTTTCCGAAGTTTCTTGGAAATGAGGTTCTGCAGAAGGATCGCCGGAATGTCCTTCAACGTTTCGTTCAATGATTCTTGGAGCGTATCCATGGCCTTATCCTAGACGCGAACAGTATTTCCCCACTGGGCTCGGGACGGACGTGACCGCCGACTTTTGTCAAGCACTTCTCGCACAGAGATCTGCGAGTTCTTTCTAATTTAACAGTCGTCGATGCCATTGCAACTCTTGCGGCAGCCGGACCACATTGGTTCAATCTGCATCCACAGCTATGAGGAAGTGTGCAATCTCAGATTCTCGGCGCCTTAGCGCTGACAGCTCTTCGACTTACTGTCGGCTCGTCGTCATCCTCGCGTTTGCCTGATCTTGACGAGTTAATTGTGTTCGAAGTGTGCAGGCACCTCTACAGCAGTGGTGCACGACGCGTCTCAATTTCGTCTACAGAGCAGATGCAAAAGGACCAGGTGGTCGAGCCATCTACTCGGAAACACGAGTCTTGAAATGACGATCGAAAACCGAGCCCCTGGTGGCAAGCCAGGTGGTCTACCCGGGCCTGGACGGCACTAGGGTTTGGAATCCCTTTCCTTGATTCACGAAGCCAGACAGACTAGGCGATAAACAGCCTCATTGGCCTGAGATAGTGCCAACTCCCGCCCTCCCGCCCTCTGCGTTGCCGCGGGGAGATGAGGACAAGTCTGGAAGTTCGGATAAATCGCTTGTGATTATTGTACTCGGAGCGAGATTGAACGGGTTCCCCCCGTACCTTCGACATCGGTTGCTGGCATCGCATCGACTGAAAAGAGACTCCACGCTCAGGCGCCGGGCATCTATATACTTTGGGAGTTGAGGCATTCCGGGATGGCTTACCAGCACAATCTTGCGTTGCGCTTCCGAGCGGTGCTGCATCACAGCGAAAAATACCACCTGCCGGTCGGTGTCTTACTCGGCGTGTTTGGGCTGCTCAACCACAAGGTCCATCTGTTGAACAGAGTGTTCGAGTGGGCCGTCTGGGTACTCTTCTCCGCCTATTGGTTGTGCCAGCTGTACATCTTCCTGTGGATACGACTTGGCTCTCCGTTTCGAAGCCGGACGCGGCTGCATGATTTCCGGCAGCTTCCGGCCGGACCCGGGATGGTGGGGACAGGGTCAAACCTCGTGCCTGTCTGTCGGTTTCTGACGGTGAGGAACACGGCGACGGGTCCGGATGAGAAGTTGCAGCATTTCGTGCGGCTCTCGGAATCGTCAACGGAAATAGCAGGAGCACATCCGGATCTGGATTCAAATAAGCGGCTGGAGCTTTACAGGAATTGGTGGTTGTGGAATCGGGCGTCTTTCCTCCTGCTCGAAGAGGATCGGGGAGCGGGCGGAAAAGAGGTGATCTGCGGGACGATCACTTTGCCGCTAACTTCCGCGGGGTACAAGGCGCTAAAAGCTGGTGAGATTAGCGTCCTGGATCTGCGGCAGCACCATGTATGGAGAGCGGACGCGAGGTCGAAACCGCATCATCTGTTACTCGACTCATGGGTGTTGCCGAGGAAATACCGGGCGAAGCACGGTCACTGGGCAGTAGCACTTGTGTTGCGCCACCTTTCAATGTTCTGGAATCCGGATGAGCAGAAAACGATGACGTTGCTGGTAGAGCCGGATAATCCGAAAATTACGCGAGCAGTGCGGCGGCTCGGGTTTATGGGTTCGTGGACGACAGCGAGCGGGACGGAGCTGTACGAACTGCGGTATCCGCGCGACGTGGTCAGCAGAAACCAGCGGGATTTGCTCGCGGAGATTGTTGGGAACTTGCGGGTTTGCCGCACATGGCCGGTCGCGTGACTTGGCGTTCACGGCCCGGGACTGCTGGAGTCAATAGTTCGCAAATGGCGAACGAGGTTGTCCGTGATCTCCAGAGTCATCCCTTCCTCCGTCGGATTTTTCCGAAAACTCGCTCTCAAACTGGATTAACTCTTGAGGAGCCGCTCAGTCCGAGAGCTGGAATTGTCCTGGCTTCGGCTTTAGTTGCCAGAACTTCACCGTTCGAAGCAACACGCGACGAATGCCCGAACGGAGCAGCATCAACACAATATATCTACTGTGAATAAATCAGAATCATGGCCGTAACTGCAAACAGAGCTGCGATGACGGTGCGGAGTGTAAGCGGCTCGTGAAACCAGAGCATTCCAACCGCAAGTCCGGCGAGTATTGTTACCCCCTCCCAAATGATGAACAGGGCGCTGAACGAAATTTCTCGATACGCGAGCGTAACTGGTACGGCAACGAGCGCATAAAGGACGGCGCCTATTGCGACATTTCGACTGGTCACCACGGTGCCTTTCTTCAAGAACATATCCGCCACAATTGTGGCTGCAACACCGCTGGCAATGAGGATTGTGACCCAAGAGATTTTCACGACATTGTGGTTTAAAAGGGGACTGCGTGTAGATATACTGCGGCTGACGGAATCAAAATTCAAATAACTGGCAATTATTCCTGTGCGACGGAGCGCGGCTGCCCAAGGCGGCGGAATCGATGATAATAGAAGTGCTCCACGCTTTTTCGGAACGCATAACGTGTCGGGACAGAGAGACTGCTTGACTCGCAGAGTGATGTTGCAAATACTCTGTTCGATTTCATATACTACACAGTATCTCCGTGACCGGAGGCCGTGCTGGCATCGATGTGGGAAGGTCCGAGTTCGATCTACAAGCTAGCCGCGATGGAAAAGGCAATCGCTGTTGCGGGTTCTACAGCAAGTACCGCGCAGGATTCTTTAGATTCGGCAGAGTTTGGCGGGACGTGCAGAGCCAATCCCACAGACGTCTCAAACCCGGAGGTCCTCGGCATGTCTGGGGGCGGTTCTGACCTCGTCCTGACCCAGCTCGTAATCAAGCCAACCCTGTTCTGTTACCATAAGTGTTCCTACTGCGATCTGCGGCAAGACTACTACCAGGACATGATCGCATCCAAGAAGAGCGAATTAGTGCTGCTATCAGCGAACGGATTTCGGTCCGCTAATCCTGGCCATATGCCCCTGGAAATGGCCCTGCGTACCATCGACGAGGCGGCAGCACTCGGGATGAACTCCCTGCAGCTCAGTGGGGGCGACCCCTTGATGTATCCGCACCTGATAGACGTTATCCGGGCAGGGGCTCGCCATCCCGGCGTATTCGTGTTCATGAATTCGGTGGGTACGGGTATCACCGTCGAGAAGGCTCGGGAGATCATCGGCGCGGGTCTGGGAGCGTGGAATTTCTCGGTAGATACGCTTGACCCGATCAGATACGAGCGCCTGCGCGGAGTTCGAGATGCCTTGCCGATAATCATGAAGGCGATTGATATCGTGCGAAAGGCAGCCGCGGACTGGCCTGATTTCTGCATCAACTACATGGCCGTGATTACCCGACACAACTTCCGCGATATTCCTGATTTGCTACGGCATTGCGTGGACACTGGAGTTGCATCAGTTTTCTTGATGAACGTTTACGGTGATACGACGGGCGCATTGCTTCTGACCGAGTCAAACATTAGGGAGTTCCGGGACGAAACAATTCCTTCAGTGCTCGCGATTCTCAAAGAGGAGCGAGTGGCTGAAGTTGTGCAAACCAACGCCGAGGCTGTTCTTGGGAGCTTCTTCTCAAGAGATAACAGTGATTCCAACTACGCGCAGGGTATCTACTGGTCGGACATGGACTCAGCAAAACGAGCTTGTGGAGTGCCCGATTATTACGCTCTCATTGAGCCCGATGGGAGAGTGTTGCCGTGCTGTCTTGTGGAAATATTCCATGATGGCGAGGTGGGAAATGTTGCTGAAAGAGGGCTGCACCACGTCTGGGCTGGTGGTCGCTACACCACGTTTCGCCGAGATAGGATCCCATTCTGCCAGAAGTGTTCATCGCCGCGGAATAAGACATTGGGGTTGATCCCGAAGATGTGTAGACAATTCTAATGACTGACGACCTACTTAATCTAGTTGTTGCCTATACTGGTGAATTGTTCACTAGAACCGACGGTATGAGCCGCACACGCATGTAAGTGGAGCTCCAAGAGCAGAAGACATACGCATAAACGCGAGAAACGGCGATGAAGTTTACCAACCAACTACCCGTAATCCAGTCCACCGACCGTAGCCTTACGCGTCGCGGGGTGCTCTGGCTGGGCCTCCGCTGCGACGTGCGATGTAAGTTCTGTTATGATGAACGTGTCAGCGGTGCAGACAAGATTTGGATCGCGCTGGATGAGGCAGTAAGCGCGCTTAACAAGTTTCGTCATTACTATCATAACAGCGCAGTCGACTTCATGGGCGGGGAGCCGACATTACACCCGCAGATCTTGTGTATCGTACGTCATGCCGCTGATATAGGCTTAAGCCCAACCGTCATTACCCATGGGATGCACTTGGCTAACCTAGGACGCGCCAGGGACTATGCCGATGCCGGCATCTACGACTTTCTAGTCTCGATCCACGGAATCGGAGACATTGTGACTGCGATTCACGGTCGGGGTGAAGACAATTATGCAAGGCAGATCCAAGCACTTGACAATCTCCGCGCCCTTAATATTCCGTTCCGATTCAACTGTACTTTGGTACGCGATAATCTCGGCGAATTAGAGGGAATCGCGGAGTTGGCTGCTGAAAAGGGTGCCCGTGTCGTCAATTTCCTGACATTCAACCCTTATTTCGAATGGGCACGAGACACAGAAATAGAGTTCCAGGCCCGCCATTCTGAGATCGCGCCCAATTTGGCAAAGGCAATCGACAAATGTGTCGAACACGGTGTGGAGGCAAATGTACGGTATATGCCGCTATGCCAGTTGCCGGGATTCGAAGCACATATCTATACCGGGTTCCAGCTGCCCTATGACACCCACGAATGGGATTATAACAGTTGGTTTGATTGCGGGCACGCTGGCAGGCCATCACCTCAGTGGTACTTAGAGGCTTCTAAGAAGCAGCAGCAGAGTCATAATTATGTGTACGCTCCTGCCTGCGAGAACTGTGCAGCTAAACCGATCTGCGACGGTTTTCACGCCCAATACTTCGCACGCTGGGGCGGTGACGAGGCGGCGCCGTATCCTGGTTCGCCGATCATTGATCCGCTGCATTTTATTAGGCATCAACGCAAGGTCCAATATGAAGACGCCCCAGATAGCCGAAGTCCAGATGTTACCGACCAGTACATGGGCGCACTCACGGTGACACAGTTCAACGCCGCAGCAGAACATCGGGCCGGCGTAAAGCTCGGGTTGCCACACACTCAGCGTAAGTGATCTAATGTGGAGGAATTGACAGTCACGTGTCGCGAACTCTGGTTGGACGGTACGGGATCTGCCTCCTTCAACCGCGGAGAACGGAGTGCCGATCGCCCGAACTGTCGGCGCGTTGCCGGGTTCCTGCCACCTTCTGCAGAGGCCTAGGGGGCTCGACAATCCGTAGCACCCAAGGCAAAATGATTGAGGAGTTGCGGGTTGACCCGGCGGGTCGCGCCGCGTGGCATCGGTTCCACGTACTGAAACGTTGATCTCCGCTCTAAGAATGAGGATGCGCACTTCAGCTAAATACACAAGGCGATTGCGACTGAACGGACGCGAGAGCACGCTCCTGCCGTTTTATAACCGTGTCATATTTGTCGATTGGAATGGAGTTTTGAACAACGAGTTCTTCTGGTCGAGTATCCTTGGAAACCCTCGGCACGCTCTCCACAAGCGTTTGAAGGAAGCCGTCAATTCAGTGTTCGGCGATCGCACTAGACTACGGAGCTGGATGAGGGGGACACTAAATTCGGAGCAGATCATCCAGAACTTGACGGTCGACCTCGACTCCCGGTTCAAGAGGGACTTCCTCCTCCGTCGACTGCACGAGGACTGCAGACGCATGGTGTGTGATCCGCGGCTTGTCCAAGAATTGCGGGAAACGCACGTCGGAAACTTCATCGTGCTCGCGACCGATAATATGGATTGCTTCTGGCAGGCCGCGCTCAGTCTGAGCGATCTCTGCAACACCGTCGACGCGATTCTCTGCTCTTCTGAGCTTGGCGTCCTGAAAAAGGATGGTGTCGAATCTTTCTTTGCTCCTTGGCTCCGACGGCACCGGCTGTCATTCCGAGATGCACTCTTGCTCGACGACTCGACAGAGACTTGTCAAGCGTTTCGCCTTGCCGGGGGCGTCTCCGTTGTGGTACGTGATGTGGACGACGCAATACGAGGACTGCAGAGTTGGCGGAGTGTAAACCGTTAACTCGAATTGTGGAACCTAGGGTTCTGACAGTATTAATTTCTCGACGGCCTCTACATCATCCGGGTTTGTCACGTGTAAGTTAAGGCGGAGGATACTGGCATCGATCTTGCGCAGAAGTTCGAGATAGCCAGGAGGATCATACACAGTTTGCCAGCCCTCAAAGAGAATCCTCCCCTGCATGCGTCGATTGAGCTCAACCTCGGGACAGCGAAGTTCGACGAAAAAAGTGTGATCAGGTATGATAATCTCCAATGCGCGCACTGCTGCTAGATAAGCCTCATAGCCTACATCATCCCTGACCGCCTGCCGAATTGCCATGCAGGTAAATATGAGCCGATCGACTAGTGCAAATGATACCGCCGAGTCTCGAACGGTCGCCATCCAGTTCTCAATCTGTCGCTTACGATCCAATTCGATATTGAGAAAAAACCGGGCGGCACGAAGCGCTTCCTTCCGATCCTGACAGAACAGGGGTGGGAACTTCTGATAGCCGCCTGCGAGAGTGGTGAACTCTTCAATGTGGATACTTGGAATTCCGCGGAGTTGCAGACGTGACCGTAGTCGCTGGATAAGAGTCGTCTTTCCAGCAACAGAAGGTCCCTCGAAACCGATGATCCTGCTTGTCACGGTCGCTCAGTCTTGAGTTTACGGCTTCCACGACCTCCTCTGAAAACCGCATCCATAAGGCAATGGTAGGCCGGGAAACTATGGAAGATCAATACTGCTGGGTACATGGCCATTATCAACCACAGCTCAGGTATTCGGATGCTGGCCTTCTTGTCATCAGGATCCGTCGATCTCAGCATGCGGTTGTGAACAGAGATTGTCGCCATTACGCTAGTTTCATACATCAATATGAAGGCCCCAGCTGCGAACTTCAGGAGGACGATATCGTTAAAGACACAGATTGCGAGGGCACTAAGAATAAACGGCGACGTAAACAGCCACCTCGCCGAGTACCACCAACCCGATACAACGAGGGCGTAGGCCTCTTGCTGTTCTCTAACGAGATGACTCTTCTGCGCGTAGTGATAGTACGAAAGGGTGCGTGAAGGACCCAAGAACCAGCGTGACATCTGGAAAAAGATCGCCGTCACACTTGATGGCACCTCCGCGTAATCTAGCAGCGGCAGCGGGATGACAGGTTCATATGCGCAATTCAACAGAAACCCGTAAAACATATCCTCCAGGATGGAACCCCGGGGGAACCGCAGCGACTGCAGTAAGTCTAATCGCAGGAATAGCCCATGACCGACGCAATGCGCGTAGGTGAGCCGCCCAATCAGGCTGCTGTCACCTCTGTAGAAGCACAGCCGTCTGCGCAACCGGGGTATCTCGTAGCCCAGTACGAAGCGGGTAGCGCGAATCGCATTCGCCTTCAAGAATGGCCGTTTTACATATCCGAGACGCTTTTCCTCGAGCGAATTCAAAGTGAAGAGCGACGATTGCTGAAATACCCGGGCCGAGCTCCGAGCCTGATAAGTACTCCAGAAGCACTCCAACGTCCTGGAGTGTGGGCGCGAGTCAACATCGTATACAGCGATGAAGATCTGAGATGGGTCGAACTCAGTGAAAAGCTCTGGGAAATGATCCACGACATAATTGATCTGATCGGCCTTTGTGCCGATTGAGGATGGGTAGTGCAACCACGTGAAATCGTACTGGCTGGACAGTCGTCTGAGAACCTCCATCGTTGAGCCGTGAGACTCAACGGGACCTTCACGTTCAGTTGACACAACGATGATGCGAACATTCGGGTATCTGAGGCCGCAGAAATGCTCCAAGGCCCCCTCGATTGAAGCTTGTTCCCGCAGTACAGGAATGACAATCGCGACGCACGGTGCATGGCCGACCGGAAGTCGCTTAGCATTAGCATCTTGGCTCAAGAATCGAGAAGATCTCTTAACGGCGATCAGGGTGAGCAGCTGCTGAACGGCAGCAGCAACAAAAACGCAACCGAGCAAAATCTTCATCAGTCTCCTATGGGCTCCCGGGAGCCACACTCTGTCGATTTTCGGAAGAGGTGGAATCCCAAAAGCATCCCCAGCTCGGCTCGGACCCACACACCCTTATCCCCATTCGCATACTGCATCCCAAATCCAGTGATCGAACCTGACAACGGTAGACATGGCCGGATCAATTCGAAGACCTCCAAGGTAAAATACGACGCCCGCAATCGTTCTATATGTAAGGTACACGGTACTCCCAAGCACCGACGGCGTCGCCAATCAAGACCGCAATTCCTTCGATAATCGTTAGATAGCCGGTCCAAATTAGACCTGAGCGCTTTTTCGAGGAAGCAAACAGGGCGCTTACAATTCGACCGAGACCTTTGAACACGCACTGGTAAGGATAGGGATTGACGCTGATCATACGCCCGGATTTGGAACGGTATTTCTTAAAGAGCAATGCTTGGCACCGGGAATAATTAAAAAATCGGCGAAAATGACTGCCGACCGTAAGTCGGTTGTCGTGGTAGACAACAGCATTTGGACAGATGGCTAACTTGTACCCAGCTAAGCCCAGTTTATAACACACATCGACGTCACCTCCCGAGATCAAGTCATCGTCGTACCCACCGACTTGTACCAGCGCGCAACGGATGTACGCACAATTTGCCGTCACCACATACGGCAGTGGCATTATTGGCAGCAAGTAGTTCAGCGATTGTTGTCCCGCTACCAAGTTTGCGCCGAACTTCTGGACCGGTGTTTCTGGTTTGTACCGCTCAACGGGCCCGCCGAGAGCTGCAATCTCCGGATGAGCTCGGAAGTAGTCGATATATGCCTCAATCCAATTTGGCGCCACGATGCAATCTGAATCGGTTGATAGAATATACTCGCCCTTAGACTCTCTAAGTCCAGCATTTCGAGCCGCGTACATATTACCGTAGGGCAACCATAAATAACGCGCACCATGGGAAGTCGCGATCTCCTCGCAGACGGAGGAGCCATTTTCAACAACGATCACCTCATAGGATTTGCGCGATGCCGTTTGCTTGGCCAGGGATTCGAGGAGCCTCGTCAATCTAACGTCAGCTAGTACTGGAACTACCACGGTTACTGCGATACGTGTCGGAGATTCAGAGCACATATACTAGTTAACCCTCAGCGAGGGCTCAGCGATGACGACTTCTCTCGGATTTAGCACGAATAGCCACTTTGGAAATCAGCCGTGACTACGCACGGCTACTCTCAGAGTCTCGGAAATAGTGGAGCGATGCTCGATACCACGCGATTGTTTGTTGCAGTCCGTCCTTAATTGATGTCGAAGGACTCCACTTTAGAAGATGGCGAAACTCCGAAGCATCCACTGCCGCCGCATAGTCGTCTGCTGCGCGCTCGCCCGGTCGCATCGGCAGGTGGGCGATCTCACTATCGCTCCGGGCAAGGCTCACTATCAGCTTCGCGAGTTCTGCAACTGTGGTCTTCTGGCCGCTGCCAAGCGTTACCACCGGCGGCGGCTGAACACTTGCTTCCGCCATCAACCTAAGGCCCTCCGCAACATCGGCCGCATATATGCAATCCATTATTTGTGTCCCCTCACCGTAGATCTCAAGGGGCTGGCCAAGTAGGGCGCGTGTTATGAAGGCCGGGATGGCTTTGCGGTAAGGCGCTAACTTTTGCCGAGGTCCATAGACATGGGTGATTTCAACAGTCGTTATGTTGGTCCCAAACTCTTGACGGTACATGCGACCGAACCGGGTTGCTGCCTTCTTCGTAATCATGTAAGAATTGTCCCATTCTGGGATTAGTCCAACGTTTATGACTTTCATTTGGGAACACTTTGCGACTTCGAAAACGTTGAGCGAACCTCTAATGTTCACGTCGACTGCTTGTAGCGCCTTATCGCAAAGATAGTCGGTTCCAAGGAGTCCAGCTAGGTGGAATATGGTGTCAGCGCCAGCGGCGACTCGGGCTAGAGAATCAAGGTCTCGGATATCAGCTTCAACGAAGTCTGCGAGGCCGTGGGGTGGACGTTCATTCCCAAACACGATGACATCGTGGCCCACTCGATTCAGCTCCTCGACAAGGAAAGAGGCGATGAACCCACCACCAGTGATCACAGTTTTCACAATCAGTCCCCAAACCGAGGGCGTGTTGCTTTCGCGCCATTTGCGTTCGGAACTGCAGCCCGCTATGTGTCGGGCTCCACCAGCAACGATGAGATGCCAGCAGGCAACGCAGTCTTGCCTAGGTTTGTACGATTGTATACGCTGTGCTACGCAGAAGTTCCGTCCGGAGTGTTGACCCGACCGGCCCCCGCGCAAACCCATTAGAACCATGAGTTCAGAAGAGCAGAAGCGGGAATTGCCTGCGGCTCATTTGTCGACTCTTTCGTTGGTGCCGACGAATTCAGAGGGCACGCAATCGTTCGACAATCAATAACTAGTAATTCTCATCCAGTCAGAAATGAGACGAGCGTCGCATTGCGACGCTCATTTGGTTTCCGTTAGCCTATTTACGCTGTTTTTGCTGCCTTCTTCCGCTGGGCCCAGCGTTTCTTCATCATTTCCGAAATCCGTCGCTTTGCGTCGGCACTCATGTGGCGCCGCCGTCGCCCGACCCGACGCCCATTACCGGATGTTCGCGCCCCCGATTCCAATGCAGCTATGGCGCGACCAAGCCGGTCCCGCTCTGCTCTCAATTCGACTAGGATTCTGTCAATACTCACAGGTACTCTCCGAAAGGTAAGTTTTGCTCAATGGACAGACATTGAATCAGCAAGAGCTTCGAATGTCTAGCGACTTTATATGCAAACGAATGACAGGGGCAAACCTGCGGAGATGCATCGTCGGTGTTAGGCCGGTCGATTCCAACAACGAAAACGCGATTGATTGGTGAAATCGGCCAGCCTTCTCAACGAGGCTCTCTTCCTGCCGGCATTCAGTGGCTACTTCGACAAGGTTGGTCGCGGATCATCGGAACGCGACGGCTAATACTGCGTATCGACCAGATATCCCACGGTGCCAGGACAATTCCATCCATCCTTTGTCTTGTGCTTGTTAAGCGCAGTATCGTAAGTCTTTCTGCGGAAGCGTTTGTGGCAGTACAGGCATTCGATGACATACGTTGGGCCAAATGAAGAGGTAGCTCTCGGCTGTGAAGCGCGCGGCCGCGCATACCCAAGGCCCGGCCTCGAGCTCACTGCGGGAATGCTGATGCTTCCCTGCGTGTTCAGCTCAATGTGATAACGAGGCGTGAAGGCTCTGTCGGTCGCCCTTGCGCCCATCATCTCGTGGACTTTGAAGGCCTTGATCTGTTGGCTTGCGAGCTCCCACGCATAGAGCAGAGTGTTTCCGGTGCTTTGTGCCCTGCGCACCGAATAGGGTTCGACGAGCCGTTCTCGGCCGTGATAGCTGAATTGCAGGAGAAGACGATTCGCACCGGCAAATCGCACGGTCTCGAGTGGCAGCCCGTGGCCCCAGTACTGAATCCCGGGCGGCGCGACGGCGACTTCGTCGGCTGCGGCCGTGACATACGGGAGTGTTGTCTCAACCGGCACAAATTTGGGCTGGTCCAGCCAAGCGATCATACCCGCAAATCGTGCGATGAAGTCATCCACGTTGGGTAAACTCGGGAGTTGGTGCGCTAGCATGTTTCCCCACTCCGCCTTCAGTTCCGCATCATCATTGACCTTGCGTACGAACTGCTCCACTCCTGGAACCGGAATCTGCTTCGCCACACACTTCTGTCGAAGGATTTCGCGTACCCGGTTGAGATCGAGAACGTCAATGCGATTTTCAAGCAAGTACACGACATCATAGAGATCGCGCGGCCGCGTCCGTTCGTAGAGCGCCCTCATTTTCTCCGCAACGAGTTCGGGAAGCGAATAAGCGCTCACAACAATTGCGGATTCGGGCACATCCCCGTACGGATGAAAGACGGTTAGCAGGGCGGGTGGATCGACCATCTGTTCCTGCCGCGTGAGATCGAATATCACGCGGGAGAGGTTTCGCGCGCCAAGCGGGCCGCGGTAATAGATCCGCCCCTGATAGGTGGGCTGGCCCTGCCGGTTGCGGCTTGGGTTCAGAACAATTTGATCGATCGGGAACTCGACACCGCTCATCTCTCCGGCAAGGCGTGCGACGATCCGAAGGTTCTCCAAGATTGCATTGTCGGTATAAGGCGCCTCAGGGGCGAGCGAGAAATCCAAGTCTTCAGAAAACCGATAGGTTTCGAAGTAGCACTTCTTGATGCAGGTGCCACCCTTAAAAACCCAGTGTGTCCTGGTTTCTGGATGCGCTGCGATGCCGGCGAGCAGCCAACCGAGGACATAGTCCTTTTCGACTACATCGGCGCGGAGCTGCCATTCGGCCGCACGATCAAGAATGTCTTGATTTCTAATCATCGTTTGTCAGATCAATGTTGATCCAAATGCCCCAGCTCTTCGAGAGCTTTCCTCTCGCTTTCACTGCTGGATCAAGTCTTATGTTGCCAAGCGTCGCGTTGGCGCGTGCTACGGCGATGAGATCAGCATTATCGGGCCACAGTTTCTCAAACAACAATCCGAGCCGCTTCCATACTGCACCGCTTCTCGCTTCGCTCGCCTCGCGCAGCAGTTCAGAGCTGCGGAAGTCCTTCGAGTTCACATATTCTCGGATTACAGATAAGAGAAGACGAACACTGCCACAGATTTCTGGATTGCGCAAAGAATCGATGATCGTACGCTCTCGACTCGAAACGAGAACTCGCTCTGCTCCGCGCCAGACGCTTGTCTTCACATTGATTCTTGGTGCAGGCACTTTGAAAAGACGGAACTGCTGACCAAGGATGTTCCTCAATCTGGATCTAACCGGGGCCGCCGTGACGACGAGCGTGGAGCGGAAGATTTGCTCGGTCAACCCCCAGTACTCCGCTGCACTCCAACCCCCAACATAGCAAGGCCGAAAGGCTGAAGATGCGACGATCCAGGGATCTCCCGGCATGGATGGTCTGCCCGGCTCGACTTCTAGCGGCAAAACGAAAAAGAGGCCGCGACGGGCTCGCTGGAGCCACCCCTTGTGCAGCAGACGACTCATGCGTATAGAAGCCGCCCGCGACGGCATTTGGAGGGCATTTGCCGCCGAGGAAAGGTCGATTACGCCCGCGCGGCTTTCCCTGGCGAGTCTCGCGATAATGGTTCGATCATCTGTTTTCATGGTATATTATGTGGTCTTATATATGCCTTATAACTGACATATCAGCATTCAGACTATACCATGGTTCGCGTGCTGTCAAGGTAGCCTTTTGCTACAGGGAAGGCTTGTCCGTCCCGCAAACTTTGCGATCTACGTACAGAACAACGAAGCGGGCCGGTTAGCCCGCTCCGTTGTGTCGGCCCAAGTTCGAGCCGGCGACGCTGCGCATTATTTGGGTCACGTAGAGAGCCCGACCCGTCTTACTGCGCTGTTTACTTGATCGGAGCTTAACCGCTTGATCTGAAAAACGGGTAACAACTTAAAACTTTTCCATACTCATAATCAGCTCAGAATTTCATTGGGCGCTCCTCCCGAAAACTGCAGGGAGTCGTTGCGGGACTTGTTCCCGGCGATTGCCAATTGGGCTTGTGCTTTACCTTTTTCCCAGAAAACCGTCGCCAGCAGGCTGTGCACTGTTCCACCGGGTCGCTTCTTCGTCCAAAAGATCTCGTGGCCGCTGACTGTTGTTCCGATATCTCCGCGAGCGGCATTCCAAATGTCCCGGAGGTCCTTCATGTATTTCTTGACAGTCTGCTGGCAGACCCCAAGCTCATCCGCGATCATTGTCGTCGTGGATTCAGCCCCGGCACCCCTTCCGGCGAGATACTGCACAAGCCGCCGAAGCTGACCACCCATTCTTAATTCAACTGGCTGGTAATTCGGCCCAAACGCGGATACGCCTTCAATTACGTCAAAGCTGCGGACGATTCTGATCAGAGGTCGGCGTGGCAGGTGTTCCATGCGCCACTTGACGAGTTCGATTGTCTCCAAAATAACGTCCTCATGCTTGCGTGGCAGCCACAGCGCCCCTAGTTTCAAAAATCGTTCACGAGTGGCGGGTGGAAGCTGAATACGAGAGAGCACGAGGAATGCGGGGCAGACAATTCCATTGTCTGTTCTCGAGTGTGATGACCGTAGCACCGATAAGGCCTGCTCATGGTCGTGGTCAATTGTCATCAAAACAATGGAAATCACCCGGTCGAATTCTCGGAGAAATTGTCCAGCTTCAGTAGACGATTCGGTGTGTTGAACGGTCCACCCGGTTAGCTTGGCTATCCGATCTTTCCAAGGAGCAATCGGCTGAGTCAGTTTCTCGACTAGCAGGATCTCGTTATTCATCGGGGGGCCTCCGTCTCAGGCATTACCGGGACTCGATTTTTCAGTGGCGACACTCGCGCAGCAGAAGCGCCGCTGGAGGGCAGCGGCGCATGGCTCGTGCAGCCCTTTATCAAGGGGCTGTCTTGGACTACGGCAAAAGGCGCATGAAACGCACTCCGGCGGGGACGCCAGTCCAAGCTATCTGGAGGATTGGACGCGAAGTTGACAGTGACGCTATGCTGTGCAAAATGAATGCGTGTCCGCACAGCAGCACTATTTGACGTAGTGGTGACGCGCATGGTGTTCATCTGCTTACTCCAGGTGGATACCTACCGCGGTCTACTGCGGTACCGGGGTGGCGTTCTAGCGCCACCCCGGGATTTCTGTCTCACTCTAGTTTTTACCCGTACGATTCGGCCTGCAACGGACATATACGGACATTTACCGTGCTCGACGCTTTTTTGATGGAGCCCGAGCACCGACATCGAGAGTTCATGAGAGACAAGGACCTCCTCAATGGTTGGAAGGAGATTGCGGGCTATCTCAAGGTCACGCCCAAACAGGCTCACCGCTGGGAAAAAGACAATCTGCCGATCGTCCGTCCACAAAACAGGCTCAAGGGGCCTGTATTCGCCAAGAAGAGTGCTTTGGACGCCTGGATTCAGGGACCTCTTGCGCGTGTCACACTCGACGACAATTGTTTGGTCGCATTCGACAGGTCCGATCGAATGCTTTGGAGCTATAGCTTCCCCGAATCTGCTCGGCCATTTGTTGGGGACGACCTCGCATGGCGTATTCAACGTGACGATCTTCAGGGACGGGGCGACCGCGGCGTGCTCGTGACCGTCCGCTTTATGTCCAGCGATAGACCGGATGCCATTTACTACTTTTCCTCTGACGGCAATCTGAAATGGAGCCTCGAAGCCGATCCGCCCCTTCTTGATCGCGACAAGAAAGCGTTCGAAAAAGCTTGGTCCTTCAGGCATGTCATCGTGGCTCCGACATCGGCAGGAAATTGCGTGTGGGCCGCGCTGGCGAATGAAGCAGGTTGGGCCGGTTGCGTACTGCAAGTGAATTCGCGCGGTAAGGCGATTGTACAGTTCGCGAATGCGGGCTATGTCGAATGGCTCTGCCCTGTGACATTGGGGGCTGAACAATGTTTGGTCATTTGCGGCGAAAACAACGCATTCGATCAGTCCTTTGTCGCTTTTCTGGGCGTGGAAGACCCGCCGTGCAGTTCATCACCTGGAGGACGCCCGCGTTACCGATATGTAAACGCCCCGTCGGGACAGACGCGGAAGTGTGTTCTCTTTCCGAAAACCGAATTGATCGCAGCACGCGAAAAACCGTACGGCCATGCCTGGAAGATGCGCCATTATTCTGGGCACATCATTGTTGAAGTCGAGACCGGAGGGGATGGCGGGTATTTCCTTTATCATTTCTCAGAGCGGTTGGAGCCTAAGTATGTGTTTCCGAGTGGGAGCCATGAATTCCGACATCGAGATCTGGAGATTGCCGGAAAGATTGACCATCCTTGGCTCAGTTGCCCAGAGCTGGAACAGCCTCTTGTGCTAAACATTTGGGAACCTGCTCTCGGTTGGCACGACGAGGCGATACCCTGGCGGGATAATCCTTGGAAAGAAAAATAGAGAGAGCTCTTTCGGCGCCATCCCGTGCGAATGATAGGCCGTGAATTGGCTATGTCATCGAGGTAGCATCTCCTGCGAAGTGGCAACTGGCATGCGAGTTGGAAAGCAAGCGGCGATGAGAGAAGCAATCTAGGTGTCGGTGCATGTCGGCCTGGCGGGCCAGTGGACCACGGTCGCCACGTCTGACGTGCCTGATTGCTATCCTGACAGACCTCCGCTATCTATTTGACGTGTTTAGACTTGCGAGTAAGCTATACCATATGGAGGCCATGACTTCCGGTTCCTATCTTTCAGAATGCCGAAAGAGGCAAAGGCGGAGCTTACAGGATGTCGCACGACGCGTGGCAAGAAAGGCATTTTCCAAACAGGCTCTCTCCTTAATCGAGAGAGGTCGAATGCGTATCCCTGCCGCCCGCTTACGAGCATTGAAAAGAGCTTACCGCCTTTCCGTTGCGGAGGAAGCTCAGTTGGAGAGGCTATGCGCTTTCGAGAAGCTGGTGGAGCACACTGGAGAAGAGAAGGAATTCGGCGAAGCAGTCTTATCAGTAGTTGATCCCGCTAAAGCTAGCTCAATATTCGTCATCGGAGGAAGAGTGCTGAGCCTCACGAGTCCGCTATTGCAGGAGAAAGCTGCTGAGTTCCTCCAGCGACCGGACAACAGGCTTATTTTTCTCTATCCCTACTGCAAAGACGTGGGCGTGCCCGGAGCTTTCTGGTTCCCAAACAGCAGGCGGGAGATGTTGGAGATGCAGGCGTCGATCCAGACATTCTCCCGCCGACGCCTCACGAAGCAAGTAGAATTCTACGGGATCGACGTGACCAGCGTCGGTGGTGATCTCTTGCTCCTTAGCGGTCTTTCGCTTTGCAGCCCATTCACCGCTACGACGATAGCGACTTCATCCGCGACTCACCACGTCGCTGGATACGTGTTCGTAGAAGGACCGAAGGACCGCTGGGTTTTGCTGAAGGCAGAACACGCCAGACGGGTGCTCACCACAATCACTCGCTTGGTAGAAAGAGCAACTGAAAACAAAGGGGTCATCAAAGAACACCTCGGGTAACCAGCTTCGTTTCCCCAGCTGCAACGCGATCGGAGGAAACGAGCCGTCGGGGACCCGACCAGAGTTCAATGCATGCCGCGCAACCCGTTGGTCTTTGAAACTCTTGCAAACGGACGGTGGAAACGATGAGCAGAAAGAGCGTCAGTCAGTCGAATGCGCAGAGACGTAACCGCGAACTGGGCAGAGGTGATTCGCTTCGCAGGAAGCCTTCTCTTTTAGTCCGGCCGGTCGAAGTTTCCGACTTCGAGTTCGTCCGGAGACTCGCTGCTAGGATCGAGGGATATACCGTTCCTCCCACGTACGTTTTGTGGATGTTCTGTCGCTTTTACCCACAGTTCTGCGTCGTTGCAGAGGGACCAAGAGGCGTGCGGCTGGCGTATTTATTGGCGATGCCGGTCGAGGTGCGGTCAGGTGCCGTTTTTGTTTGGCAGGTCGCCTCTACGTTTAAGGGGCAACGTTTGCACGCAGGCACGGAACTAGCACAACACCTGAGGACCGTTGCCGCGAAGCAGGACCGTCACCGGATATTGTTCACGACTGTTCCCCGATCGGCTTCTGAGAAACTCGTGACGTCCCTGGCAGAGAGAGTATTTCATACGTCTCCACGACTTGGATCTCCTTTACCGAAGTCCGCATCCGTCGGTGAGTATGAATACTCTCTGTTTGTTCAAGGGAAGCGCAGCAAACGCCCGTGTTAGCCATTCCGAGTGAGCCAAAGCCTTCGAACCAAAACAACGGAATGCGAAGTTCTTTCGTCGGCCTCTCTAGTTGTTGACGGACCTCATTTGGTCTATGCGTCAATGAGAGGCCGACGGAAGAACTCTGCTCGTCTCCTCCAATCGAGATGATGGGTGGCTAAAATATGCGAGACCGAGTGCTACCGCAGCGAAGATACTCATGCGGTAATCTTCACTTTGCCAAATTTTACGCTTTGCAGGGAGCCGAGCGCTTAACTCCCGAGGGAAGCGATCCGCTATAAGCGTGGCAATCTCGTGCTTGTTTCGTGTGTGTTCCGGAAATGTCTTTTGGACAGCAGTGCGCGACAACAGGCGCACGGGGATTCGTTGGGCCCTCGCCTGCTCCAAAATTGTGGTGTTGATTTTGTGTGGTCTGGTCGCCAGAGGCTTGTTTGTCACGATGACATGCGGCACGAACTCGCTTAACAACATTGCGAGCTTTCGAACCGGCGAGATTTTGACAGCGTTTACCCCGCCACGAAAACTTTTTACTCCCCAGTCCAGTAGCGCGTTGGGGCCTTCAAATACCGCAAAACCGAAATGCGAGTGAAGCACGTGCAGCGCGAGCATGCGCTCGCAATTCAGATCGCTCCTGATGTCACCCTTCGTCATGGCGGGATAAGCTGTGCGACTCGCGAAGCCAACGCAACTTGCGGGCGGTGACGCTGGCCCTCCGACCGCGTTCTTGCCTCGCCTCAAGCTCCGACCGCAGCTTTTCCTTCCGCGCGGTGGTCTCTCTGTCGACCTTTTCGTGAATTCCGGCAAAAAGTGTTTCCAGCGGGACGCCAAGAATAGAGCGGCATGCAAGTGCCGTGCGAAGCGTGGGAAGCCGATGGCGCTTCTCGTATCGTGATACTTGGGCAGCATTCCGGCAGCCAAGGAGAAATGCCACCTCGCGCTGGGTCAATCCCGCGCGTTTCCGGTGCGTACGCAAGTAATTGTCGAGTTTGGATTGCGGCATTCTTTGTGAGGGTAGGATCGGCGTTCAGATTAGTGTAACGAGAGGTTGCTTAAAAGACGGGCGAGCTTGATTCAGTCGGCACATTCTTCCGTCGAGAATCGACCACCTTTGAAATAGCCTGCGCCCGCGAAAGTGTCAAGTCGTGTCAACTTGACGAGTGGAATTCTGTCGAAGTGAAGCCTCCGCATACAGTCTCGAAGAAAACAAGCCGGCATGGTGTGCAAGTTTCTGGGCATCTCCAAACACGTCAGCAAAACGATGGGGTCTTCAGGAGAGCGCGGAAATTCAAGGAGAGCGCGGAAATTCGACGTGGAGCTTCCACCGGCTGGATGTAACCGGGTGATAGCGTGGGTGTTGCGGGACAGGCGGTTACGGCTCGTGCAAGAAAGCCTACCTTGGAAAGGCCTGCCGATACGCTAGGCTTCCTAATATGCCAGAAGCAGCCGAAGCATCCAAGGAATTCTCAATTGCCGACGTCGTCCCCGATCTTTCGGGCGCCGAACAAGAAGAAGCACGCCAAGCCTTGGACGACTACTGCGAACTCCTGTTCCAGATCTTCGAGCGACGCGAACGTCAGCGAAGCGACACCTTTGACGAATCCGTCGTAGATTCCTACCATGAGATAAAGGTCGATTCCCGCAACAAATAACAAATACACAACTCAACAATGGAGAGACGGTATTTCTCGTACATCCGGGTTTCCACCGCGAAACAGGGCGAGCACGGCGTCTCCCTTCAAGAGCAACAGGAGTCTATCTTGCGTTTTGCGCAAAGAAACGGGTTGCAGATTTCCCAACGTTTTCAAGAGCAGGAAACAGCCGCCAAGCGGGGCCGGCCAATCTTCTCACAGATGATTCAGTTGCTCCGCCGCGGTCAGGCGCGGGGCGTGATCATCCATAAGATCGACAGGAGCGCGAGAAACCTGAAGGATTGGGCCGACCTCGGCGAGCTGATCGATGCCGGCGTGGAGGTGCACTTCGCGAACGAGGCCGTTGATCTCACAACGCGAGGCGGGCGTCTGTCAGCGGACATTCAGGCAGTTGTTGCCTCCGATTACATTCGCAACCTGCGCGAAGAAACGAAAAAGGGATTCTATGGACGCCTTAAACAGGGCATTTATCCGCTGGGAGCGCCGATTGGATATATCAACTGCGGAGGGGGCAAACCTAAAGAGCCCGATGCCGCAACAGCGCCATTGATCCACCACGCATTTGCACTGTACGCAACAGGGAATTACTCATTGCCACGTATCGTGGAAGAGATGTACGCGCGGGGGCTCCGAAATCACCGGGGGAGCAAAGTCACTCTAACCGGAATCGCCACGATTCTACACAACCCGTTCTATGCCGGAGTGATTCGTATTCGGAAAACTGGCGAGACGTTTTCTGGCGTACATCGACCAATTCTGAGCAAGCAACTGTTTGAAGCTGTACGGCATGTCTTCGAAGGAAAGAAGGTTCCTCGGCAGAGAAAGCACGGGTTTGCGTTTGGTCGGATGATCCGGTGCCAGGGGTGCAGCTACAACCTGATCGCCGAATCGCAGAAGGGGCACACCTACTACCGATGCCATACCAAGAACTGCAATTCCAAGAGTTTTCGTGAAGAACGCATCGATGACGCGGTGGCGAACGTACTCGCACCGCTTCAGATGAACAGAAGCGAAAAGGAATACGTGCAACATTGGTTCGCGAAAGCGCGAGTTGGGCAAGAGGCAGGTCGCGCTCAGGAGCTCGAAGCGACTCGAATGCGGCTGGTGGAGCTGCGTGACCGGTTGGCTCGTCTTACTGACGCATACATCGACGGAGCCATAGATAAAGGCATTTTGGAGGAACGCCGAGGCGGTTTGCACCTTGAGGAAGCTGGGCTAAAGCAGAAAATCGCCTCATTGGAAGCCGGTCAGGCAACCGATTTAGCGCGGCTTGAAGAATTCCTCGAACTCTCTGAATCCGCGTCAAATCTATATAGAAAGGCGATTCCGCTCGAAAAGCGTGAATTCGTCCGAAAGCTCACATCGAACCTTGGTGTAGATGGAGAAAATGTATACGTGGCGCTGAGAAGGAGCGTTCAACTGATTGCAAATCGGCAGGAAGTATCATCAAGTAGCCTTCATAGAGGCGTACATCGAACCTGGGGCCTCCTGCTGACCACGCTTCTGAAACTCTTCAACGAGAGTCCCGAACTCGAGATCGCGCCGCACGCGGATTAAGTTGCGCCTCTCATCTTAACGTTGATCGACCCGCCTGCAAGGTGGGTTAGTTTGCGTCCGGCGGTATGCGACGCCGAAACTTGCATCCCGTGCAAAATCTCCCACCTTTTAATTTTTCCGGCCTGCGTTAAGATGAACTCACGCTTCGATTTGGGCTTTGATCGAAGTGAATGAACAAGAAAAGCCGTCGCTGATTCTCTCCGGTACATGATTGGACCCCTCTCGTACATTGGTGGAAAGCGCTCGCTTGCTAAGCGGCTCATTGCGCTCTTTCCGAAGCACACCACCTATGTCGAGGCATTCGCCGGCGGCGCGCAGGTGTTCTTCCATAAGGAACCCTCGCGGGTGGAAGTGCTGAACGATCTCGACGGCGAGATCGTCAATTTCTTCCGCGTGTGCAAGGAGCATCACGAGGAGCTGTTGCGATATTTCCGGTTCTGCCTCGTGAGCCGCAAATGGTTTGACCTGCTCAAGGCGACTGATCCCGCAACGCTCACCGATGTGCAACGAGCGGCGCGGTATCTGTACCTGCTGAAAGGTTCATTTGCGAGCCTTATCCGCCATCCGAATTACCACTGGCACGTGGTCCAGCCGCCGGGATTCAACCTCGAGCGTCTTCCCGAGCTCTTTGAAAATGCCCATAAGCGATTGGAACGAGTGCAGATCGAATGCCTGCCGTATGAAGAAGTCCTTCGGCGGTACGACCGTCCGGCCACCCTTTTTTACTTGGATCCCCCGTATTTCGGCCGAAACCTCTACCGCTACAATTTCACACCGGCAGACTTCGAGAAACTCGCGGAACGTCTCGGAAAGCTCCACGGCAAGTTCATCTTGTCGTTGAACGACGTTCCCGAGGTCCGCAACCTCTTCCGCCGCTTCTTCATTCAGGGCGTCGAGCTCGCCTACACCGCTCAAAAGCGAGCCGGCCGCCGCTACCGCGAGGTCCTGATCACGAATTTCAAGCGGTAACGGCCCGCTAGGCACCTCCTTCGCCGTGCCCCCCAGGAAGTCCGCAGCTTGGACTTCCTGGGCTCTTTCCTTTCCGACTCGGATATCTGCCTGTTGTTACCGGTTTTGGCGATACGTCCCGGACAATTGAAATCGTGATGATCCACTTCTTCGAACAACTCATGGCGGCGATCTGGAACCGCCTCCGCAAGCGGGGAGGCGAAACGCGGAATGAGGGCGGCAGTCTCGATCTCGGGTTGCGGGTAACGGACGGCCATGCCACGAAGTGGCACCTCAGACTAAATAATGAACGCCGTGCGATGCATATCGCGGTCTTGGGGAAAACGGGCAGCGGCAAGAGTTCTCTCCTGCGCTACCTGTCGCAGCAGGACATCGAGGCCGGACGAGGCTTCCTCTACTTTGATCTTCATGGCGATGCCACGCCGTTCCTCTTGCGGACAATCAATGCCCGCGAACGGCGGGAGCGCCGCCACCTGAGCGACAAACTGGTCCTCGTCTCGCCCGCTGATCGGGAACTCTCAGTCGGTCTCAATCCCCTGGAGCATGCGGAGGATTTTGTTCGCATTGCGGAGTTTACGCAGGTCCTGCGGCAGCGGTGGTCGCTCGACCACTTCGGGGCCCGGACGGATGAGCTGCTGCGGAATTCGCTCTACGTGCTTGCAGCGAACGGCCTCACGCTCCTCGAACTTGCTCCACTCCTTACGCATGCAGGCTTTCGCGCCGCATGCCTGAAGCGAGTGTCGAATGCCGAGATTCGGCAGTACTTCGAACTTCGGTACGACCAGGTGAGCGAGGCGATGCGGGCCACCATGCGGGAGCCGATTCTGAACAAAACGTCAGCCTTCACCGCCGACCCGCACTTCCGCCACATCGTGGGGCAAGTGCACTCGACGTTCTCGCTTCGCGAAGCGATGGACGAGGGCTACTGGGTCATCGTCAACCTCGAGAAGGGCCGGTTGGGAGAACAGGCCCTCACCCTGGGAAGCCTCATCCTCACAATGCTCAAAAACGCCCTCTTCTCCCGCGAGAAGCGATCTCTCTTTACCGTCTACTGCGACGAGATCCAGAACCTGGTCGCCTACGGCAGCGGAATCGAGACCATCCTCTCGGAAGCCAGGAAGTTCGGTGTCGCCATCGTCTCTGCCAATCAGTTCTTGGACCAGTATCCGGCCGAGATGCGCGCCGCGATTCTTGCCGTTGGCACCCACGTCTTTTTCCAGCTCTCGAGCGTCGACGCCGCTCAGGTCGCCCAGGCACTCGATGGCGGGAAACCCCTGGCCGAGCGCCTGAAGAATCTTCCCGCCCGGCACGCGATCGTGAAAAGCGGCTCGGAGCGCTGGGGGGAGGTCTCCATCCCCACGGTCCGGGACCCGAATGTCGATTTCACGGACTTGCTGAACCGGACAAGGTATACGCGCGGCCGCGTTCGCGCCCACGTCGAGCGCGACATCGCAAAGCGCCAAGAGCTCATCGCGCGCAGTTCTGATGAGGTGCTTCATGAGTGGGAATGAGCATTCCGGCCTCATCATCCAGGAGCGTGATCGGCACCTCTTTGAGGAACTGGCCGTTATGCGGGTCATCGACCGGGAGCAGGCGAAGATTGTCGCCGGATTCCGTTCCACAACCCGGGCCAACGTGCGTCTGTTGGCGCTGACCCGCGCGGGACTGCTTCGCCGGTTCTTCCTTGGCACCGGAGGCGGCGGGAAGAAAGCGCTCTATGCGCTCTCAGAGAAGGGAGCACGGCTTGCGGGCGTGCCGCATCGCGGACCGCGCCGCCGCCAAAACGAAATGCTGGTCGCCGACTTCTTTATCCAGCACCAATTCACCGTGAACCAGATCTACTGCGCCCTGAAGTACCAGACGATCCCAGTTTCGAACGTTGCCTTTCATCGCTGGACCGCCTTTCACGAGCCCATTGCCTCCGGAATCCGACTGATTCCTGACGGATATGTCGAGCTCGAAACGCCGTCGGGGATTCTGGCTGCATTTATTGAAGTCGATCTCGGACACGAGAGCCTCGGGGTTTGGAAGGAGAAGGTCAGGAACTATCTCCAGTTGGCGCTTTCTGGCGACTTCGAACGCCGATTCAGCCAGAGCCGCTTCCGCGTGCTCGTGATCGCGCCTTCCGAGCGCAGATTGCACTCCATTCGGAAGACGGTCGCCGTAAGTACCCAAAAGATTTTCTGGTTTGCAAGCCTTGCAGCCATTCGCTCCAGCGGACTCTTCGCTCCCGGGTGGTTTCGTCCCACCGGCGAGGCTTCTCAGGCTCTCTTACAGGAACTCTCATGAAGTACTGCTACGAATGCGGCCGGATGACAGTAGGGCAGCCCCTCTTCTGCAACTTCTGTGGGAGAAGCTACGACGTCAAGCTCTGTCCTCGTCTGCACGTTAATCCGCGCATTGCTGAGGTCTGTTCTCAGTGCGGCAGCAGGGAACTCTCCACCCCCCAGCCCCGAGTCTCCTTGGTGTGGCGGCTACTAGGCTTCCTTGCCAAGATCGTTATCGCCCTGCTTCTCGCTTATCTGCTTCTGGCATTTCTCTACGAGCTTCTCGCGTCGCCCCAGACCAGCAATGCCATTGTCGCTTTTGGGTTCCTCTTTGCGGCTCTTTGGTTCCTTTGGGCAATGGTTCCCGAGTGGCTTCGTAAAGCAATCCGCTGGTCTTGGGGTAAAGGAGGACGAGGCCATGACCGTTAGGCGAGGGGCGGGGAGCAGATGCCATGCGGAGGAGCGCAAGTCAGGTTTTGCGAGGGGCGCGAACCGCATGCATTGGTTGGACTCTTCTCACGTCCGGCTCGGGCAGTGCTGCCCGCAGCATTGCCCGAGGGGGAGCGGTGGGCGATGAATACGTCGCTGGACGCCTTGGGAGAACCGCTCACGATCACCGAGGTAGCGCGGTTGATGGGCTGCTCGGTGTGGACCGTGCGGCAGCGGTATCTGCCGTCCGGCTTGCCGTACTTCCGGATCGGCAAGGCTGGGAAGTTCACGTTTTACCGGAACCAAATCGTTCGCTGGATCCTTGACAAACAAAAACAGGAAGGAGGTGAGCACCGGTGACCTTGTACAAACGCGGCAAAGTGTGGTGGACGTACGTCACGGTCGACGGTGTCCGCCACTCGAAATCAACCGAGACATCCAACCGCCGTCTTGCCGAACAAGTCGACCAGCAATACCGGGACGAGTTGCGGGTGAGGCGCTATCAGGCGCCCCAGCTCAACCCGGACATGCTGTTCGACGAGCTAACCGCTCGTTTCCTCGCCAACGGCAATCCAAAGGCCTACCACTTAGACCGTCTGAAGATCCTGCTGCCGTTCTTTGGGAGCAGGCCGATCGGGCGGATCAATCGCAACCTGGCTCTGGAATACCGGGCGTGGCGGCACCGGGAGAAGACGCTCACGGAAACCACTGTGAACCGGGACCTTGAGTGCCTCCGCCGAATGTTGTTCTGGGCGGTGGACGAAGGTCTGCTGCTCGCCAACCCGCTCACGCGCGTGCCGATGATTCGGGAACGCCGGAAGCGGCGCTCAGTCATGAGCCTCGAGGAAGAAGATCTGCTGCTGAACGCATGCTCTCCACACTTGAGATTCATGGTCACGGCGGCACTCGACACCGGCATGCGGCGGGGCGAGATTCTGCACCAGGTGTGGGATGACGTGGATTTCTCCCGTCGGCTGCTCTTCGTCAGTCATTCGAAGACCGCGCAAGGGGAGGCCCGCGAAATCCCGCTCACCACTCGCTTGTTCGACCTGCTGTGGGAGAAGCGGGAGGACGAGGGAGCGATCTTTACGTTCAAGGGAGTCACGATCACCAGCGTAAAGACGGCTTGGAAGGGCGCGCTACGGCGGGCAGGCATCCGACACTGCCGCTTCCACGACCTACGCCACACGTTCAACACCCGACTCATGGAAGCCGGCGTCCTGCAAGAAATTCGCAAGGCGCTCATGGGCCACTCCTCGGGCGAGGATGTGAACTCGATCTACACGCACATTGAATTGCCGGCAAAGCGCGAAGCTATCCGAAAACTCCAGGAGTGGGTGCAACACCAACAACAAGAAAGGAAACAAGGCAATGGATCCGATCAAAGAAGCGGTACTGGCACGGGCGACCACGACGGTAAACGAGACGGTGGCGACACTCGCGGAGGTGCAGCAGTACCTCGCCGCGGGTGAGGAACTCGCTGCGCTCGGAGCCCTGGCGGGGATCGGCGAGCGTCTGCAGTATGTCGAGACGCTCTTGACTGTCCTGCGGGACTTGCAGCCCGAATCGCGCAATCACAGTTAGCGAATAGCCACGATCTCGAAAGGAGAAAAAGGTCCAAGGATGACAACGCTATGACCAATGGAAAGACAGATCTCAAGCTCCTCATCGTGCACGACGCTGGAAAAAACGAGTACAGCGTATCCGCTCACAACCTCACTCCTGAAGAAGCCGAACGCTTCATCCAGGAGTGGAACCCGCACCTTCTACCCGGTTGCTCGCTTCTTGCTGTCACCCAGCAGAAGCAGCACCGCACCACAAACGCTCAGGACTGCCGCACGTGCCGCGAGACCGTAGCACGGTCAGCAGGTATTGAGCCCAAACCGAAATTCGTCAGGAGGACGAAATGACGGCCCAAAAACAACCCGAGAGTGGCGGAACCCGAGATGCGAGGTCCGCCGCACCGTCTTCTCCGGCTACGGGGCGCAAACCCTGGAAGAAGAAGACTCCGGTCGACGTGGTACTCGACCAGATCAACCGCGTGCGTGGGGACGTCCTCGAAAGAGAGGAAGAACTCAAGCAGGCAAAACGTCAACTGCAGAAGCTCGAAGAGGCCAAGAAGGTCCTCGAAGCAAGCTGAAGCACAACAAAGGAGTATGCGCACCGCGCTGCTCCTTTTTTCATGGTGGGCAGTGTCGGGAAGAGGGCGCGTTCATGGTCGGCATCATTGGAGCGATTTGCACGTTGACCATCATCTGCCTCGCTATCGGAGTGATGCTGCAGAGGATTGCACCGAAAGACGCCATTTGGCTCGCGATTTTGGTCGCGATCACCAGTGTCATGGCTGCAGCGGCCGCTCGTGCATTGCTCGCTTCGCTTTTTCAGCTCCTATTGGAGTTCTGGCAGCTGCTGAGGACCGCCGTGAGCTTGCTGATTGAAATCTTTACGCTAGTTGCAGTTTTGGTCGGCGTGAGTATGGCCGCAGCATCGGCGGTGGAGCGGTTATTCAGATTAGAAAAATGAATTTTGGAGGTCCTTATGGCGACGGCTCATGCGATTAGATCGTTGGATTTTGAGAAGCTCGGATACAACACGATGTTCGAGACCGGAGACGACCTTGCCGCGCGGGACATCTGTGGTCAGAAGATCATGGAACTGGAGGCGGACATTACGCCGGACGTCGTCGAGACGGAAACACAAATGCAGACCAAACGGGGGCAGTCCGCAGCGCTGCATTCGCACCTTTACGATCGGAACCCTCCGGCCAGTGACGCCGCGATGCTAGCGCGCAGCGTGAAGCTCAAGATCTTCATTGCCCTCTTCGTGCTGGTGTGCGCAGCCTCTGTGGCGAGCCATACGCTCACCTTCTATTTCTTCGGATTTGGGTTACTCCTTAGCGCCGTTCTTGGAATAGCACTGACCGGAATCGTCTTGGCGGTCGGTCACTACACGTTCGAGGACTTCATCATCCGCTACAAAACTCTCGAGACGGCTCTGGTCGTCGGTGCGTTCGCTTTGTGCTTCTGGGGCTTGGTGCAGATGGCACTCACCAGGGGCAGCTTGGCGGCCAAGGCGCTTACAGCCAACACGTCGTCCGAATCTACCTCGTATGTCGAGGACGCAACCGCCGACGCTCCGTCGAGCGGCGCACCTGCCTCCGGCGACTCTGAAGAAAACCTGCGGCAACTGCTCAGCAGCGCCATCCTGAAGATCATGATCGCCGCCGACATGATGTTGGGCGTGCTGTTTGGCACGATCACGGTTATTCGCAAGGACGAGGACTACGCATCGTGGCACTATCTGAATCGGCTGGCTGGCGAGATCGGAAGCCTCGAGAAAAGGAATGCCGCACTCCAGTCATTGGTCGAAATCGCGAAGCGGCGGTGTGCGGCCGGCATACTGCGTTCCAAAAGCATCCCGCGAAAGAAGCACGTGCCCTTCCACCATCTCCCCTTACTTTTCATGGTCGCCGTCTTCGGCGTCCATACGGCCGTAGGACAGAACATTACGCGCCAGGAAGCCATCCTGCTTGATGTGAGCGGCTCAATCGGACGGGGACCGCACCCGCAACTCCTGCGGGAGTATCTGACCTCGATCAAGCACCTGCTGGCCGAGGAACCGCCAAACAGCCGTGTATACGTATCTGTCATCTCGACCGACTCCTTTGGCAGCGTTCGCGAACTGGTAAAAGGCTGGACGCCAGAGCAGAAAGGCATCTTCACTGATGATCTGAGCCGGGCTCGCCGGCAGCTCGTGGCGAGTCTTGAGGCCAAGGCGGCCGGAATGTCTGCAGTGGCGGCGGGCACAGACATCTTCGGCGGGCTGTGGCACGTGAAAGCTCTGTTGGAGTCAGGATCCGCCTCTATATCGACGGCAAAGGACCTCTGGATCTTCTCCGACATGGTGAACGAGACGCCCGAACTTCAGATGCCGGCGCTGCTATCACTTGGACCTGAGCAAATGCTCGAAAAGGCAAAGGCCCACAAGTTAGTCGTGCCGCTTCGCGGATACCAGGTACACATCATCGGCGCGTCTACGGCAGGATTGACGCCGCGGGCATGGAACATAACGAAGACCTTCTGGACGCTTTATTTTCGTGAGGCTGGCGCAGTGCTCGTTTCGTATTCTGCCGATTCCATCGCAGAGCGCTTTTAGGGTAGTTCAACCTGCTGCCGCCGCGGACGGAGTTTCCGCCACCGAAGAAGGCCCATTGATTGGAGAACGACACCCTCTTAGGGCTTGTGGCTAGCATTCAAGAGCGGCAAGACGTCGTGGATGGCCTTATTGCTCCAGTAATGGTCGTGCTTCAGCTTTTCAGAGTTAGCAACGTCCTTATCCATGGCAAGCGCCTCACGAAATCGTGCGACCGCCAGATCTCGATCACCGTGCTTGAAAAGGGCCAGCGCGAAGCCAGCCACGCCGTCTGCGTCCTTCGAGTTCAATTTGTACGCTTCGCTCCAATAATGAAGTGCCTGGTCCAAGGTGCCAGTCTCGTAATAATAAAAGCCCAAGTTGGTCGCTGCATTATGGCTTTGACTAAGGTCCCAAGCGTGTTGTGTCGCGTCAACAGCCTCACGCAGTGCGCTACGGCTGCCATCGGCGAGCTATTGGCGGTACTGAAGGAACCCATAGTTCAGGAGCAAAGCGGTGTTCTTAGGAAATAGCGGAAGCTTAGATCTCAAATAATCTAAGGCGTCCTTGGACTTGCCGAGATTGTAATCCGCATACCCCCAGTTCACCACGGCTTCTTCCAACTGGGGATTGTGCTTCAACGCTGCGCTCGCAGCGTCCAATGCTTGCTGAACAAGCACGCGGTCGGTCTTGCTTCCCACCTGCCACTTATGGAGGAGAATGTATGCGTTGTTGCATTCAGCAGTAGAACGCTGGATGTCGTTGGCGCTGACTCGTGCAATCACCAATCGATTCTTCTCCAGCGCCGCATCATAGTCGCTCGCAAAGATCAGCGTGTAAGCCCAGTCAAGCATTTCGTCCACAGACAGCAGGCCAGGGTCAATGCGAGTGGGAAGGGTCGCGAAAATATTGGATGCTCGGCGGTAGGAGGCTAGCGTCGCGCGTGACAGGTAGAGCCGAATCATAGGCCGAGGCTCCAAGCCGGACATTATCTTGGCGGAGAATTCGTCCGAACATTGCTGAAATGTTGGGCAGCCGGAAATGTGGTGGCACCAGACAAACCTGTTCCGAAAACCGGAAAACATCGACTATTCAAAACTTGGCGGCTACGAAGAAAACGGTAAGAGACCAGTACGAATACAGGAGCTTTTTTCGATATCCGGACAAAATCGAAAGAATGCGACCAGCATTCATTCCGGGCGTATCGTTTCACACCACACTGAGCAGAGCAGGACTGGGGTGCTCGAAATGAAAAGCCGCACGATCAGCGTGTTTCTCGCGATTGTTTTGACTGCGGGAGTCGCTTGGGCTCAGAAGGATAATGCACCTAATGCAATACGGCCTTTAGTTGTTCGTGCAAGCCGTCACGACATATCGAGACCTCTTCGAGAATTAGCTGCCCAAGTTCCAACAAATCTCGCAGCGCCCAAAGGGTTCTACTCGAAGCCAATTCAGCTCAATCCTAACAGGAAACTGAGCTTAGCTCCCCCTGCTCTTGATCCGCTACTTTCAGAGACACGATCCCCTGCCCTCGCAACAACGTCGACTGTTCAGGTCGTCCAGGAGTTCGAGGGCGTCGGCGCTCTGCCCGGTGCTGACGGCCTCATTTTTGCGCCACCCGACATGAATGGTGCAGTCGGCGAATCCCAGTATGTCCAGTGGACCAACAGGAGTTTTGCGATTTTCGAAAAGGCTACTGGAAAGACATTGCAAGGTCCACTATTAGGAAATGTGCTCTGGAAAGGGTTTGGCGGCAAGTGTGAAGAAGACAATGACGGTGATCCAGTCGTTCAGTATGACCGGCTTGCAAAACGCTGGGTTCTCGGGCAGTTTGCTATTCATGGCGGGTACTATCAGTGTGTTGCCGTTTCAACAACCGCCGATGCGACCGGCTCATACAACCGTTACGAATTCAAGTATTTAGTCATGGATGATTATCCTAAAGTAGCGGTGTGGCCTGACGGCTATTACGCCTCGTTTAACATGTTTAAGGAACTTCCGAAAAAGAAAGTTAAGTATATTGGCGCGATGGTGTGTGCATATGATCGTAACGCAATGCTCACAGGGAAATCTGCTGCACAGATTTGTTATCAATTGAGCTCTGATTATTTTGGATTGCTTCCTTCGGACGCGGATTTCACGCACACGCCTTCCGGAGAACTACTGCCGACTGACGTGCCGAAGAGTGGTGAGCCGAACTACTTCTTGGCGTTAGGTCTCTCTCCGGGCACTCTCGATGCGTGGACATTTCACGTCAACTGGCAAGCGCCAAATAGTTCGACCTTTGGCATTGGACCGGATCACCGGCCGAATTTTACCGTGCAAGTTCCCGCGTATACGTGGGCCTGCAACAATTCCAACGACACATGCATCACGCAGCCGCAAACAGCCCAGGCGTTAGATTCATTGGGTGATCGACTCATGTTTCGTTTGTCGTATCGACGTTTTGGTGACCACGTGTCCCTCTACGCGAGTCACGCCGTAGACAGCGGAGGTTCGTCGGCCCGAGCGGCTATTCGGTGGTACGAACTCCGGAATGATGTTTCCACCTTCAAACTCTTTCAGGCAGGTACGTTTTCACCCGACGCCAACCACCGTTGGATTGGGAGTTTAGGGACTGATTCCTCAGGCAACCTGATAATGGGCTACAGCATTTCCGGCGCAGTGTACCCGAGTATAGGAATGACGTCGAGGCTTGTCACCGATTCCCCTGGAACTCTGAAAGCAGAAAAGGTGCTCTTCAGCGGCAAGGGCTCACAGCAATGTGTTCTGGCAACTGGTGAATGTGTTTGTCGGGACGAACTTGGGGCCTGCGAAACCCTATCGCGTTGGGGCGATTACTCAAGTCTCGTTCAAGATCCGACGGATGGCTGTGTGCTCTGGTTCACGGCTGAATATCTTCCGCAAACCGGCGCATATAATTGGCGCACGCGCATATTTGCGGTCAGGCTTGCAGAATGCAAGCAGTAAATGGAGGCTTTGATGGCCACGAAGAAAACACCCGTGAAGAGGACCCGATCATTATCGCGAGTGCCAATACCGAACGACCAATGGAATTTGCCAGCTGGTTATAAAGCTGATGGACGTCACTTTGCGACCTTGGCCGAGGTTGCAAGCCCCGGCGTGCGTACGCTGTCGCTAGGCGAATTGTCTGAACAGCAACGACGCAATCTTGTCGCTAAACGTATTGAGGCTCAACCGAAATTTGAACTGGCAATGCTCGGCGTTGGAGTCGTCGATAAGGAGCGAGCGGTCGCCGAAGTGCGGGCCGGCACGACGATCGGCAGGAATTTAGAGGAGATCGAACAACGAGTCATCAATCACATGCTGTCCCAGGCCCAATCCTCCACAGAAGGAGAAGCTGCGAGTGCCCACGAAACGCAACAGCAAGAGACAACGAAAGCTCAGTCTTAGCCTTGATGTCCTTGTGCTCGGCATCGATGCTCATTTCGAGCCGATCACAGAGGCTGGGTTTCAGTACCGTGAGTCAAACGTGTACCCGTATCTGACTTCGAAGGGCCTCACAATTCTGAAGCTGCAGGGACCTCTTGCAAAGCGCTCGTACGTGGCGCCAGAGGCACGTAAGCCCGCTGTCGCGTATATCACAGGTATCGGCCACGGAAGCTACGACAGCTTCACTGGCGACTACTATGACGCCATCTTCTCGGTGGGAAACTACAGCGAGGAAGAATCACACAACAAAATAGTGCACCTGCTTTCCTGCGAGACGGCGAAAAAATTGGGACCGGACTTTGTGACGCATGGCTGTAATGCGTATTTCGGTTACGACGAAAACTTCTCATTCCAAATGGATTCGGCGGACCTGTTTTTCGAATGCGACAGTGAGATCGATCGCGCTTTTGCCGATGGCCAAACGGCAAGTCAAGTGAAGGATCGAGTGAGGGCACTCTTCGATAAACGTGTTCAAGACCTTTATGCACAGGGCAGTGCATATAAGGCAGCAACGCTGGAATTCGACCGTGATCATTTGCGATCGCCAAGCGATGGAAGCCAGTGGGGGAGTTCCACGGCGAAACTATAGACATTGCAGATATCGTCCGGGCCTCACGAGAGGAATGACTTGTGCGCACACTTTGGCAGATTTCAATATGTGCAACATTGATTGTCGCGGCGCAGGCGAGTGCACAGGTGGCACCCTCGGTGACTTTCACGTTGCATAACAAGGATTTCGATCGCGGTCGAGATGCATCTCTGGTTGTTACTGCGGATGTTCCATCGACGGCCTCACATGTGAGGGTCCGATTTATCACCAGCAAAGGGATTAGCACGCAGCCCTCCGATCTCGATTTTATTCCTCCCGGGAAACAGATTACGGTGGTGTCAGTACATGCGGCAGGAGATGTGCCCACGGGAGAGTACTTTATTATTGCACGGGAAGTGGCCGAACTTGCCGGGGCCCCCGCACCGTTAATTGCAGATCAAACTATTACGTTCACCTTGCAGACTCGACTCTCACTACTCAGCTACTTGCTTTGGGGACTCGCTGGTTTCGCTATCGGCTACGCGATAAGAATCGTCATGAGCGTATTGAAAGCCATCCCTCCTCCAA
>Ga0097691_1000469_pt1 | contig 35297 bp, 38 predicted proteins | sample NGESurdeep072012_8_FD_72858 | JGI IMG/M metagenome (GOLD analysis project Ga0097691, IMG submission 72858) | Arctic peat soil microbial communities from Barrow, Alaska - NGEE Surface sample 210-1 deep-072012 | ecosystem: Environmental > Terrestrial > Soil > Wetlands > Peat ... | reverse complement strand
CCGGCGCCGACTGCCCGCACCCGGTCATCCGGGGAGATCCCGGCCTCCAGCTCACCCGCACCCCGGCCCACCGTGTCCACGCTGGCCCCGGCTACCCGGGCCACCAGCTTGATGCCGCCCCGGCCGACCGCGCGCGCCTGCGCACCCAACAGCAACCGCCACTGCCGCTCGTTCAGATGCGGTCTGATCTCCGTCAGCGCGCCCGCCAACCGATCCTGCTCCTGTGCCGTGATCGCCATACCACAGCGCTAGGGTGTTGTCTCAGCTAAACGGGGGCTATTCGTGCGCGAGCCCTAAGCCAACATGGATCGGTGTCCGGACGGGCTTTGCCCGGGATGGTGTATCACCTCGCAGTTTAGGTGTTACACTAGTTGGATGCCGACCACCCGTCCCCGCCACCTCGTAACAGAGACGGACGACCTCGCCACCGCGCTGGATGCGGCCACCTCCCGCTGGCCGGGCCAAAGCCGTCCACAGTTGCTGGTGCGCCTTGCTCTGGAAGGTCACCGCGCCGCCCAACTGGCGCAGGACGAGCGGCGGCGCCGCAAGCTTGCAGCCGTTCAGCAACACAGCGGCATCCTCACCGGCGCCTACGGACCCGACTACCTGGATCAGCTCCGGGCGGAGTGGCCGAGATGATCGTCCTCGATGCGAGCGTTCTCATCGCCTATCTGGACGCCGATGACAGCCAACACGCGGCAGCCGAGACGCTGCTTGTTCGCGAGATCGCCGACGACTTCGCTGCCAATCCGCTCACGCTGGCGGAAGTGCTGGTTGTGCCCGCCCGGGACGGTCGGCTGGACCCGGTCCTGTCGGTCCTTCGCGACGTCGGAGTCGAGCCGCTGGCCTTTCCTGCCGACACAGCCGTCCGGCTCGCGCAGCTGCGCGCCGCCACGGGGCTGAAGATGCCCGATTGCTGTGTCCTGCTCACCGCGGAAGACGCCGGTGCGCGGGTCGCGTCGTTCGACGCCCGGCTCGCGCAAGCAGCCGATGCCCGCGATCTGCCGGTCCTCCGGCGCTAGCGACCAGGGTCGCTAGGGCCGGCTGACCGGCACGTTCGAGGCCGGTGGGACTACATCGGCGGCGAGGAGCTGGGGTTTGCCGACCGGGATACGGGGGTACCCGCCGAGCGTGGACCGCCCAAGCGCGGCGCGGCCATGGAGAAGCATCCTGACCTGGGTTAGTCCGGTCAGCTAAATACCCCCGGACGGATCGATCACCAAGCGGACACCGGCGGCCGGCTGACTCCTTGACCGCTGCCCACATGCAGTCGAGCCCGGCTCGCCGCCTTCGAGCAGCGCGACAACGCCACCGCCGCGGTGTTCGACGGGAGCCTTATTGCCCAACGACCTCGATGGCCTGCTCGCGATCGACCAACACGAACAAGCGCCGACCGCAGCGGCCGCTTGACCCCCACGAGCTTGCGGTGGCGACCACAAGTGGTCGGGGGTCGGGGCCGAAATTGCGTGGGGGCGTGGGGGGATAGGAAGGGGATGGGTGCGGCGCGTCGTCGGCTCGTCAGATCAGAGCGTCGGGCCGGCCAAGTGGAAGCCGTGGGCGCAGTCGAGCGCTTCCTTGGGCGAGCCGGTGAAACTGCCGATGGGCAGGACTTGACTGTGTCGTAGCCGGGTGAAGCTGGTTGCCCCGAGCGCCTTCACCCGCCGTCGGCATCGGACGCGACCGCGACACGCCGTACCGGCTGTGCCGTAGCCGGGTGAAGCTGGCCAGGCTCCCTTCCTGTCGTGCGACGATCCCCTACGAACTTTCGGTGACGACCGCTAAGAATGGGCAGAGATTGAACTACACCTAAGCCCCCAGGGCTTCAGCTGGACCCTAGATCCGGCGCCGGGAGTGGTCACCCTTACACCGCCATCATCGACGGCGACATCTGGGCGGAGGTAGGCGAGACCAGCCAAACGGCGACTCGTGGTCCCACCATCATGTCGATGCGACTACGGCAATGGGCCTAACCCGGGCCTAACTAACCTGGCTGTTGCGCAGGAACTTGATGTTGGGTTCGTCATACGGGTAGCGAGGACGTCGACGTCGCCTCCAGGGAAAGGATCTGGGCGTCCCGGTGACGGATCCGCTACCGGGTCGCCCTCTGAGCAGCGGAGGATGGCCGTCATGGACGTGTTGAGCAGCCGGTTCCTGCTTCAAGCCTCGGACCCCGAGCGCAGCCGCCGGTTCTACCGGGACACCCTTGGGCTCGCGGTCTACCGCGAGTTCGGGCCCCCGAACAATCCCGGCCTGGTGTTCTTCCTGGGCGGCGGCTTCCTCGAAGTTTCCGGGCGAGCCGCTGAGCGCGCCGGCCAGGGTACGTCGCTGTGGCTGCAGGTCCGCGACGTACAGCAGGAGCACAGCCGCCTGCTGGCAGCGGGCGTCCGAGTCCTACGCGAACCTCAGCAGGAGCCGTGGGGTCTCATCGAGGCGTGGATCCAGGATCCCGACGGACTGCGCCTCATCCTGGTCCAAGTCCCCGATGACCATCCGCTCCGCCGTGATCGACGCTGAGCCGCGTCATGGGGGTCATCTTGTCGGGGATGTTCCGCTCACCGATTCGCCGAACGGTTTGCGGCACCCAGGCGTGTTCGCCCTTGAGGGTGCTCCCGCAGTAGGCGACCAGGTCGATCTACAAGTACCCGGCGCCATCTCCATCTCGTCCATAGCCTGGCGCACCCCGATCGAGCCACGCAGCGTCGCCGAGGACCTGGTCGCCGACTTCGCCGCCAAATACCGAGTGGCCTTGGTCGGTTTGAGCATCCGGTTGATCGTGACCGGCAACATCGCCACCAGCTGCTCCGAGACCTGATTGGTGAGCCGGTCCGCCACCTTGGCCAGTGCACCGTGGAATTGCAGCTGCGCCGACGTGGTGGCAGGTGGCCGGCGCCCTGCTGACGCATCACCGGCAGCACGGCTTGGGTGCACACCCGGGGGACACCCGGGGGATCCGCTGGAGTCGGTCGTTGAGAGCTCAATGGTGCTCGCTGTGGCGTGCTTGGAGGGTGCGAGCCCAGAACCGGCGGCGCCGGCTAGGTCCGGGTACCGTGCCACTTGTGGGGCTGATCGCCGAAGACCTGCTGCTGCTGTTGCTCGACGACTCCACCGGCAAGGCGATGGTCGATAGCACCGCGCTGGACCGCGTGCTGGCTGGCGCGGTCCTGCTGGAGCTGGCGCTGGACCATCGGATCGCGCCAGCGGGCGAGGGCGAGTCGATCAAGAAGGGACGACTTGCCGTCCGGAACGCCGACCCGACCCGCGACGAGCTGCTCGACCGGGTTCTGTCCCGGCTGGCCGAGGACCGGCCGCGCAAGCCTGAGGGGGCGATCGAGAAGCTGTCCGGGGGGTTGCGCAAGGAGCTGCTGACCCGACTGGCCGCTCGCGGGCTGGTGCGGCCGGAGGTCGAGCGGGCACTGGGCCTGTTTCCTGTTACCCGGTGGCCGGCGGTCGACCCGGCGTACGAATCCGGGTTGCGGGCCGAGCTCACCAGGGTGCTCGTCGACGGCGCCGAGCCGGCGCCCCGGACGGCGGCTCTGGTCTCGCTGCTTGCTGCGGTCGACGCCGCCGCCAAGGTGGTGCCCTCCGCCGATCGGCGGGCGGTGAAGCGGCGGGCGAAGGAGCTGGCGCGGGGCGAATGGGCCGGTGCCGCCGTGCGTCAGGCCGTGGACGCCGTCAACGGCGCGGTGGCCGCCAGCATTGTCGCCGTCACGGTGGCCACGGGCAGCGGTAGTTGAGTGCCGCCCCGCCCGTGGGAGGGCGCCGACGACCAGTCGTAACGAGCCGCCTCCCTTGTTCACATCAGTGAAACCGGCCAGACCAGGCGGCGAAACAGCGGCCACCGACTCTTGTCCACAACGCACGGTGTGTGCGTCATAGCCGGTTGGGAGGAACATGAAGATCGACTCAGGGGACACCGCCTGGCTGCTCGCCAGCGCCGCCCTGGTGTTGTTCATGACGCCGGGGCTGGCCTTCTTCTACGGAGGCATGGTCCGCAGCAAGAACGTGCTCGCCATGCTCATGCAGAACTACGTGACCATCGGTCTGGTCTCGGTGGTGTGGGCGGTCGTCTCCTACAGCCTGGCCTTCGGTGCCGACATCGGCGGTGGTCTACTGGGCGGCCTGCATTTCGCCGGCCTGGCCCACCAGGGTGACCCTGTCCCCGGGCTCGACACCCTGACGGTTCCGCCACTGGCCTTCGTGGCCTTCCAGATGATGTTCGCGATCATTACGCCGGCGCTGATCACCGGCGCGCTTGCGGACCGGGTGAAGTTCGGCGGCTTCGTGCTGTTCGTGGCCCTGTGGTCGGTGTTCGTCTATGCGCCGGTCGCGCACTGGGTCTTCTCGCCCACCGGATGGCTGAACAAGCTGGGAGCGCTGGACTTCGCCGGCGGCACCGTCGTGCACGCCAACGCTGGGGCCGCGGCGCTGGCGGTCGTGCTGGTGATCGGTAAGCGGCGAGGCTGGCCGCGCGAGCAGATGAAGCCGCACTCGCTGCCGCTGACCCTGCTCGGCGCCGGCATCCTGTGGTTCGGCTGGTTTGGCTTCAACGCCGGTTCCGCGCTGGCGGCCAACGGCTCGGCGGCTCAGGCGTTCGTCAGCACCCAGCTGGCGACTGCGGCCGCGCTGCTGGCCTGGATCGCGGTGGAGAAGCTGCGCAACGGCCACTCCACCACGCTGGGTGCGGCTTCCGGCGCGGTCGCCGGTCTGGTCGCCATCACCCCGGCCTGCGGCTCGGTCAGCAGCATGGGGGCAATCCTGGTCGGCCTGGCCGCGGGCGCGGTCTGCGCGCTGGCGGTCAGCCTGAAGTTCCGGTTCGGTTTCGACGACGCCCTCGACGTGGTCGGGGTGCACCTGGTCGGTGGCATGCTCGGCGCGCTGCTCATCGGCTTCCTGGCCGACGGCGCCGTGGCCGGTGCGAAGCACAAGGGACTGTTCTACGGCGGCGGGTTCGCCCAGCTCGGCAAGCAGGCGCTCGCCGTGGTGGTCGTGGTGGCCTACTCCTTCGTGGTCTCCTACATCCTGGCCAAGATCGTCCAGGCGACCATCGGCTTCCGGGCGACCGACGAGGAAGAGGTGGAAGGCCTGGACAGCTCCTACCACGCCGAGACGGCGTACGAGCTGGGGTCGAGCTTCACCGGAGCGTTCTCCCCGGCAGCGCCACGGCACTCTGAGCTCGCGACCGCCGACAGCAGCGGCGGGGCCAGGAAGGTGGAGGCATGAAACTCATCACCGCGGTCGTCAAGCCGTTCAAGCTCGACGACGTGAAGGTCGCCCTGGAGGAATTCGGGGTGCAGGGGATGACCATCTCGCAGGTGCAGGGCTACGGCCGGCAGCGCGGCCACACCGAGGTATACCGGGGCGCCGAGTACAACGTCGACTTCGTCCCCAAGGTGCGGGTGGAGGTCCTCGTCGACGACGCGGATGCCGCCGACCTGCTCGACGTGATGGTCAAGTCGGCACAGTCGGGCAAGATCGGCGACGGCAAGGTGTGGGTCACGCCGGTCGACGAGGTCGTCCGGGTACGCACCGGCGAGCGGGGTCCCGAGGCGCTCTAGCAGTCCTGCCACACTCGCGAACATCCACGCCCCCAACGGCCGGTCCGCCCCCAGCGGGCCGGCCGTTGGCGATCGAAATGGGGTACGGCGTGCAGACCGACCTGCGCGCGGTACGCGCCGAGTTGCTCGCCCGGGCCGACCTGGTCCGGGCGCCGCTGCGCGCGGCGCTGACCGCGGCCACCGACGCCTGGCTGGGCGAGCTGCTGGGCGCCGAGGCCGGGGTCGCGCTGGTCGCGGTCGGCGGGTACGGCCGGCGGGAACCCGCTCCCGGCAGCGACCTCGACCTGGTGCTGGTCCATCGCGGTCGCCGCGACATCGGGGCGCTGGCCGACCGGCTGTGGTACCCCATCTGGGACACCGGCGTCCGGCTGGACCACTCGGTGCGCACGGTCGGCGAGGCGGTAGCGGTCGCGGCCGCCGATCTCAAGGCCGCCCTCGGCCTGCTCGACGTCCGGCATGTGGCCGGGGACGAGGCGCTGTCGGACGAGCTGCGCAGCCGGCTGCGGGCCGCCTGGCGCAGCGGCGCGCCCAAGCGGCTGCCGGAGCTGCGCGCCGCGGTGGCGGACCGCGCCCAGCGCCACGGCGAGGTGGCCTTCCTGTTGGAGCCAGACCTCAAGGAAGCCCGCGGCGGGATCCGGGACGTGCATGCCCTGCAGGCGGTCGCGGTGGCGCAGGTGGCGGACCCGCCAAGCGAGCGGGTTCGGGCGGCGTACGCCGTGCTGCTGGACGTCCGCGCGGAGTTGCAACGGCGCACCGGCCGGGCGACCGACCGGTTGCTGCTGCAGGAGCAGGACGGCGTGACCGGCGCGCTGGGCTACCTCGACGCCGACGCGCTGCTGCTCGACGTGACCGAGGCCGGCCGGCGGGTGGCCTTCGCCGGCGACGAGACCTGGCGGCGGGTGACTGCCTGGACGGCGGCGACCCGGCGACGTTGGTCGCCCCGCCGCCGCCCGCCGGTGCGGCAACCGCTCGCGGACGGGGTGATCGAGCAGGACGGCGAGGTTGTGCTCGCCCGCGGGGTCGCCCCGGCGACCGACCCGGCCCTGATGTTGCGGGCCGCCGCGGCTGCCGCCGGCGCGGGGCTGGCGCTGGCGCCACATACGCTGGAGCGGCTTGTGGCCGAGGCCGCGCCGGTGCCGGAGCCCTGGCCGACGGAGGTGCGCGACGGTTTGGTCGCGCTGCTCGGCGCCGGGGCAGGAGCCGTCCCGGTGTTCGAGGCACTCGATCAGGCCGGGCTGGTGGTGCGGCTGCTGCCCGAGTGGGCGCAGGTGCGCTCGAAGCCGCAACGCAACGCCTATCACCGCTTCACCCTCGACCGGCACCTGTACGAGGCGGCGGCCCACGCCGCTCCGCTGGCTCGCCGGGTCGCCCGGCCGGACCTGCTGTTGCTGGGAGCCTTGTTGCACGACATCGGCAAGGGCTGGCCGGGCGACCACACCGAGGTCGGCGTCGAGCTCGTCGGCCGGATCGGCCCGCGACTGGGGTTGTCGCTGGCGGACACCGCGACCCTGGCCACGATGGTGCGGCACCATCTGCTGCTGCCGGATGTGGCCAGCCGGCGCGACCTGGACGACCCGGCGACCACGGCGGCGGTCGCGACCGCGGTCGGCGACCGGGACACCCTCGACCTGCTCCATGCGCTCACCGAGGCCGACTCGTTGGCCACCGGCCCGGCCGCCTGGAGTGCGTGGAAAGCCGGGCTGGTCGCCGAGCTGGTACGTCGTACGGCCGGCGTGCTGGCCGGCGCTCCGGTGCCGCCGGCGGCCACCTTGACGCCCGCCCAGCGCGCGTTGGCCGAGCGGGGTGAGCTGGCCGTGGCAGTGGAGCCGGCGCTGGGCACGGACGCCTTTACGGTGACCATGACCGCACCAGACCGGCCAGGCATGCTGGCGATGGCCGCCGGGGTGCTGGCGCTGCACCGGCTCGACGTGCATGCGGCGTCGAGCACAGCGGTGGCGACCACCGGGGTGTCGGTGTTCACGGTGGCGGCGCGCTTTGGCGCCGTACCGGACTGGGTGTTGGTTCGGGAGGACTTCCGCCGGGCGCTCGCCGGTGACCTCAAGCCGGGTGAGCGGCTGGCGGCGCGGGAACTCGGCGTTGTCCGCCGGGCGACGGCTCTGGCGCCCGCCCCGCCCCGGGTGCTGTTCATCGACGACGCCTCCGCCACGGCCACGGTGGTGGAGGTGCGAGCGCACGACGGAGTCGGGGTGCTGCACCGAATCGCGAGCGCCATCGCGGCCAGCGGCCTGGACGTGCGCACCGCCAAGGTCGCCACCCTGGGCGCCGAGGTGGTGGACACCTTCTACGTCGTCCGCCCGGACGGCACCCGGTTGACCAACCCGACCGAGCGGGCGGCCCTGGAGCACGAGATTCTCGCCGCGCTGCCCGGCGGGCCATAGGGTCAACACGGCAGCGCGACAGACCCCGCCGGGTCGACGACCTGTACGGCGGCGGTGGGATCGAAGTCGCCGAACCCAGCCCTACCGTTCCCGGGCCGGCGAGCGGGCGCGGCTAACCTGAAGGGGTCTGCCACCGTTCCCGGTGTCGCCGTCGCGGCGGTCCGGGGCTTCCCGTCGTACGCCGAGGACTGACGCCACCCGTGTTCGACACGCTCTCCGACCGGCTCGACAAGGTCTTCACCTCGCTGCGGGGCAAGGGCCGGCTCTCCCCGGCTGACATTGACGCGACCGCGCGCGAGATTCGGATCGCGCTGCTCGAGGCCGACGTCGCGCTGCCCGTGGTCAAGACCTTCATCGCCGCGGTCAAGGAGCGGGCGAGGGGCCTGGAGGTCTCCCAGGCCCTCAACCCGGCGCAGCAGGTCATCAAGATCGTAAATGAGGAGCTCATCGGCATCCTCGGCGGCGAGACCAGGCTGCTGCGCTACCGCAAGACGCCACCGAGCGTGATCCTGCTCGCCGGCCTGCAGGGCTCGGGCAAGACCACGCTCGCCGGCAAGCTTGGTCGCTGGCTGCGCGAGCAGCGGCACACCCCGCTGCTGGTCGCCTGTGACCTGCAGCGGCCCAACGCCGTTCAGCAGCTGCAGATCGTCGGTGGCCAGGCCGGGGTGGACGTGTTTGCCCCCGAGCCCGGCAACGGCGTCGGCGACCCGGTAGACGTGGCCCGGCGCTCCGTCGAGCACGCTCGGCGTACCGGGTACGACGTCGTCGTCGTCGACACCGCCGGCCGGCTGGGCATCGACGCCGAACTGATGCAACAGGCCGCCGACATCCGCGACGCCGCCGAGCCGGACGAGATCCTGTTCGTCGTCGACGCGATGATCGGTCAGGACGCGGTCACCACGGCCCAGGCGTTCGCCGACGGCGTCGGCTTCAGCGGGGTGGTGCTCACCAAGCTCGACGGCGACGCCCGCGGTGGGGCCGCGCTCTCGGTGCGGCAGGTCACCGGCGAGCCGATCATGTTCGCCTCGACCGGCGAGAAGCTGGCCGACTTCGACGTCTTCCACCCGGAGCGGATGGCCTCGCGCATCCTCGGGATGGGCGACATGTTGTCGCTGATCGAGCAGGCCGAGCGGACGTTCGACGCCGACGAGGCCGAGGCCATGGCCGCCAAACTCGTCAGCGGCACCGACTTCACCCTCGAGGACTTCCTCGACCAGATGATGGCCGTGCGCAAGATGGGGCCGATCGGCAACCTGCTCGGCATGCTGCCCGGGATGGGGCAGATGAAGGAAGCCATCGCCAACATCGATGACCGGGACCTGGACCGGGTGGCCGCGATCATTCGGTCGATGACCCCGGCGGAGCGGGCCGACCCCAAGATCATCAATGGCTCCCGCCGGCTTCGGATCGCGGCCGGCTCGGGGGTCACGGTCACCGAGGTCAACGGCCTAGTCGACAGGTTCTTCGATGCCCGCAAGATGATGAAGCAGATGGCCGGCGGCATGGGCATGCCCGGGATGCGGCGCCGGCCGACCAGCGCCAAGGGCAAGGCCAAGGGCAAGAAGGGCAAGGGCCGCCCGGGCGGGGGGACGCCCCGGCAGCCGGGACCGCCGCCGAGCGCGACTCCCGCCGCGCCGGTCGGGTCGGGCCTGAGCGACCCGTTCGGATCGGGCGGTCCGCTCGCGATGCCACCGCTGCCGCGCGGGTTGCCCAAGGGGCCGGCCAAGGGTCTGCCGGGGCAGTTGCCCCCCAATTCACCGTTCGGCCGGCCGGGCGGCGGGCGCTAGCCCGGCGGCCGCGGTGACGGCCCACTGACTTTGGACGGTCAGTGCAGTGGCGCCTTCACCGCGCTATGCAGAGCCGGGCAACACCTACTCTGGCCCCCGAACCGGCCGCCGGCGCGGGCGCCGAGGACCGGTGGCCGGCATCGCCGCGCTACTGCACGGCGCGCCCCCTCGGGCCCGATGCGCAGTCGCGAGCTCACCGCTCGTGGCGTACGGCTCAACATCGGCCGCTCGCTTACACGGCACCACCGACTCGGTCGGCCCTGGCGTGCACCGCTCGGCCAATATCACCCGGCGCTGCCCGGCTGCTGGGCGCTAGCGGCGGCGGTGACGCCGCGGCGGCGCGTCTGGCACACTGAACGGCGAACCTCGCCGTACGACGGGCCCTATCCCCGTCCGCGACGTGTCCTGCGCGAGCAGACGGTGACCGCTTTCCCGCGGCGTCCCGGGCTCGCCCCCATTGACCGACCGGGAGCACTAGACCCTCGTGGCAACCAAGATCAAGCTGATGCGCCTGGGCAAGATGCGCGCGCCGTACTACCGGATCGTCGTCGCCGACGCCCGCACTAAGCGGGACGGTCGCTCGATCGAGACGATCGGCAAGTACCACCCCAAGCACGACCCTTCGGTCGTCGAGGTCAACTCCGAGCGAGCGCAGTACTGGCTCGGCGTCGGGGCCCAGCCCACCGAGGCGGTGGCCGCCATCTTCCGGGTGACCGGTGACTGGCAGCGGTTCCGCGGTGAGCCGGCGCCCCCACCGATGCTGATGGCGGCGCCCAAGCCGGACAAGAAGGCGGCGTTCGAGGCGGCGTCGCGCGCGGCGGCCGGCGAGTCCGACCGGACGGCCACCACGCCGCGGACAGCTCGCAAGACCGCGGACAAGCCGGCGGCTCCGGCCGCCGATGCCCCCGCCGATGCCCCCGTCGCGGCCGCCGATGCCTCGGCCGCCGATGCCTCGACCGCCGGCGCTGTCGGGCCGGAGGCTTCGGTCGAGCCGGTAACGTCCGCCCCAACGACGTCCGCCCCAACGACGTCCGCGCCCACGGAGGAGTAAGTGCTCGAGGCCGCGCTGGAGCACCTCGTCAAGGGCATCGTCGAGCACCCCGACGATGTTGAGGTGGACTCGCGGACCAACCGCCGGGGCCAGACGCTGGAAGTCCGTGTGCACCCGGACGACCTGGGCAAGGTGATCGGTCGCGGGGGACGCACTGCCCGGGCGTTGCGGACGGTGATCACCAGCATCGGTGGCAAGGGCATCCGGGTCGACGTCGTGGATACTGACGAGGTCCACTGACTCCAGGCGATGACGGCTCAGCGAGGCGACGCCCGGTGGAGGTGACCATCGGGCGGCTAGGCCGAGCGCACGGGCTGCATGGTGAGGTCGCGGTCGAGATCCGTACCGACGACCCGGAGACCCGGTTCGCCCCGGGGTCAGTGCTGGCGACCGACCCGGCCGGGCGCGGGCCGCTGACCATCACCGCAACCCGCCCCCACCGCGGTCGGCTGCTGGTGACGTTCGCCGAGGTGGCCGACCGCACCGCTGCCGAAGCGCTGGCGGGGACGCTGCTGGTGCTCGACATCACCGCCTTGCCGCCGCCGAACGACCCGGACGAGTTCTACGACCACCAGCTGATCGGGTTGGCCGCGGTGACGGTCGACGGCCACGCCTTGGGTGCGGTGGCCGACGTGCTGCACCTGCCCGGCGGTGACGTACTGGCCGTGCATCGCCCCGCCACCCCGGAGCTGCTGGTGCCGTTTAGGGCGGCGATCGTGCCGGAGGTGGACCTACTCAAGGGCCGGGTCGTCATCGACCCGCCGCCGGGTCTGCTCGAGCTCGCCGAGCGCCCGGCCGGCCCAGAGGCGGCCGGCTGATGCTCCTCGACGTCATCACGATCTTTCCGGAGTACCTACGCGCGCTGGACGTCTCGCTGCTCGGCAAGGCCCGCGAGCGCGGTCTGCTGCAGGTGCGCGTGCACGACCTGCGCGACTGGGCGACGGGTCCGCACCGCAGCGTCGACGACACGCCGTACGGCGGCGGCCCGGGCATGGTGATGCGCCCCGAACCGTGGGCGGCGGCGCTGGCCGCGGTCCTGGCGACCGGGGGACTGGCTGGGCCGGGCGCCGCCCCGGCCGCGCGGGAACCCGGAGCAAATCCGCGGTTGGTCGTGCCCACCCCGAGCGGAAAACTGTTCACTCAGCAGACCGCCGCCGAGCTGGCCGCCGAACCGTGGCTGGTCTTCGCCTGCGGCCGCTACGAGGGGATCGACGCTCGGTTGGTCGAGGTGGCCGCCGAGTCCCTGCGCGTCGACGAGCTCTCCATCGGCGACTACGTGCTGGCCGGGGGCGAGGCCGCCACCCTGGTGATCGTCGAGGCGGTCACCAGACTGCTGCCCGGCGTGGTCGGGAACGCGGTCTCCGTCACCGATGACTCCTTCGCCGCAGGCGGCATGGTGGGTCTGCTGGAGGGACCGGTCTACACCCGACCGCCGGAGTGGGCCGGGCGGTCGGTGCCGGCCGTACTGCGCGCCGGTGACCACGCCGCCGTGGCGCGGTGGCGCCGGGAGCAGGCGCTGCGGCGGACCGCGGCGCGTCGCCCGGATCTGATTGCCCAGCTGGACTCTGGCGCGCTGTCCGACCGGGACCGCGCTGCCCTCGCCGGAAGCGATCAGCCCGGTTAGCCGCGGCAAGCGGCGCTGTGGCACAGTTGGAGGCTGCCCCCAGCGAAAGCAGCCCTGTCCAGGTCGGGCATGGCGTCGCTTGGCGCTGGTGCGGCAACCCCCGTATCGCCAGTCCTGACGATCCCGACCGCGCCGTCCGCGGGCGCTGCAGCACGAGGAAGCGACGAAAGCATGCATACCTTGGACATCCTCGACGCCGCCTCGATGCGCAGTGACGTGCCGGACTTTCGCCCCGGGGACACCCTGAAGGTCCACGTGCGGGTCGTGGAGGGCAACCGGGAACGCGTCCAGATCTTTCAGGGCGTGGTGATCCGCCGGCAGGGGGGCGGAGTGCGCGAGACCTTCACAGTTCGCAAGGTAAGCTTCGGGGTTGGCGTCGAGCGCACCTTTCCGGTGCATACTCCGATTGTGTCCAAGATCGAGGTCGTCACCCGCGGCGATGTCCGGCGCGCCAAGCTGTACTACCTGCGTGACCTGCGCGGCAAGAAAGCGAAGATCAAGGAGAAGCGATACACGGTCCGCGGCTGACCGGGTGCACACTCACCCAGTCGCCCGGCCAGTCGCCGCCCTGGCGACCGGTGGCGCTGAGCAGGCAGGGAGCTTTGTGACCGAGGACGGACGCGGCTCTCCGGTCGACTCCAGCGACCGAGGCGCGGCAACGGCCGCTGCCGGCGACCAGCCACCGCGGGCCAAGCGCGGGTCGTTTCTGCGTGAGCTGCCGTTTCTGCTCCTGGTGGCGTTTCTGCTCGCCCTGCTGATCAAAGCGTTCCTGGTGCAAGCGTTCTACATCCCGTCCGGTTCGATGGAACGCACCTTGCTGATTGGCGACCGGGTGCTGGTCAACAAGGTCGTCTACCGCATCCGTGACGTACATCGCGGCGAGGTCGTGGTGTTCAAGGGTCCGGACACCTGGGCGCCCGAGGTGGTTCTCGCCGAGGGCAACGGCGTCCAGCGGGCGTTGCGTGGGCTGGCCCGGGTGATCGGCGTCGGGCCGCCCGGCGAGAAGGACTTCATCAAGCGGGTGGTCGGCCTGCCGGGGGACACCGTCACCTGCTGCACAAACGGTCAGGTGACGGTGCAGGCCCCTGGCCAGCCGCCAGTGGCGCTGGACGAGCCCTACCTTTACGACAACAACCCGCCGCCGGAGCGCGCCTTCCCACCGGTGACGGTGCCACCGGGGCAGTTGTGGGTGATGGGTGATCACCGCGGGGCCTCGGCCGACTCCCGGGCGCATGCGGCCGACCGCTACCAGGGAACTGTTGCTGCCACCGACGTCATCGGCCGCGCCTTTGTCCGGGTCTGGCCGCCTTCGCGCCTAGCGGCGCTGTCGGTGCCGGCCACCTTCTCCCACGTGCTGGCCGCCGGCGGGTCCACGGCGCCGTACGCCGCTGGGCTCGCCGTCGCGCTGCCGATGGGGGCGCTCGGGCGACGTCGCCGCCAGCATGCCCGGCACCGGCGGCAACCAGCCGCGCACCGCTGACTCGCCGCGCCAGAGCCGGCCAATTGGTCCGGGCGCGCTGGACGGAAGGGGTAGCGGCACCACTCGGTGCCGGCCGGACCGCAGTAGCAGCCGCTCGCCGGCTGGGCCAACGCCCGGCCGGTCAGTCGTAGGCTCGTCAGCGCCATGGCCTTCGACATCGCCCGCAGCACGGTGCCGCGCGACGCCGGCCTCTGGAGGTATGAGCGGGCGCTGCGGCGGCGTGGCTTTCCGCATGTGGCCGGGGTGGACGAGGCCGGCCGGGGCGCCTGCGCCGGCCCCTTGGCGGTGGCCGCCGTGGTGCTGCCGGCGGGTCGTCGCGGGCGGGTACCGGGATTGGCCGACTCCAAGCTGCTGACCCCGGCCGCCCGCGAGGAGGTGTATGCCGAAGTCGCCGACCGGGCGCTGGCCTGGTCGGTGGTGCTGGTACCGCCAGCCGAGATCGACCGCGCCGGGCTGCACGTCTGTAACGTGGCGGGCATGCGCCGCGCGGTGGCGGCGTTGCGCCTGCGACCGTCATACGTGCTGACCGACGGATTCCCGGTCCGCGGTTTCGGGGCACCCAGCCTGGCGGTCTGGAAGGGGGACCAGGTCGTGGCGGCGATCGCGGCCGCCTCGGTCGTTGCAAAGGTGACTCGCGACCGGCTGATGATCGCGCTGCACAGCCACCAGCCGCGCTACGACTTCGCCCAGCACAAGGGGTATGTCACTCCTGAGCACACCGCGGCTCTGCAGCGGCACGGACCCTGCCCGGACCACCGGTTCTCCTACGTTAACGTCGCCCGGACGGTCCCGCGATCGTCGAGTCCGGCGGTCGGTCTCCCGGCGTACGCCGGGCCTCGTCCGTCGCGGGACCGGCTGGCGACCGCCGCGGTCGTGGGCGAAACGCCGCCGGCGCAGTGGGTGAGACACAATGCGGTCATGGCCGAGGAGACCGCGACATGAGGGCTCGCACCGGCAGGCGCGACCTGAGGGCCCGCACCGGCAGGCGCGACCTGAGGGCCCGCACCGAAGGCGCGCCATGAGTGCCGAGGACCTCGAGAAGTACGAAACCGAGATGGAGCTGCAGCTCTACCGGGAGTACCGCGACATCGTCCGCCAGTTCGCCTATGTGGTCGAGACCGAACGGCGCTTCTACCTTGCCAACTCCGTCGATCTGCAGGTGCGCAACGTCGGCGGGGAGACCTACTTCGAGTTGGCCATGTCCGATGCCTGGGTGTGGGACATGTACCGACCGGCTCGCTTCGTCAAGCACGTCCGGGTCGTGACCTTCAAGGACGTCAACGTCGAGGAGTTGGAGAAGACCGACCTGGAGCTGCCGGGCGAGCGCACCCCCTTTGGTGGGTAGGAGCCCACCAGCCGACGAGGAGGCCGCATCAGCCCGACCCCGAACCAGCCGGGTAGCGAGAACGACCCAGCGGCGAGCACCGGGCCGAGCCCCCGGGTGGGGTGATCGCGCCACCGAGCGGACCGACAGCGCCTCGTAGTCCACAGGGCGGCCGGCACTGACCGGGCCGTCCCCAGATGTCGGCCGATCACCGTTCGCCCACCGCCCGCTCCGCATGCTCGAGGGCGGACGGAAGGTGGTGACCGATGCACGCCAAGGACGCGCTGGGACGGTACGGCGAGGACGTCGCCGTGCGGCACCTGCTCGACGCCGGTTGGCAAGTGTTGGAGCGCAACTGGCGGTGCCGGGTGGGCGAGATCGACATCGTGGCCCGGGACGGCGGGGTGTTGGTGTTCTGCGAAGTGAAGACTCGCTCCAGCGCCTTATTCGGCGTTCCGGCCGAGGCGGTGCGCCCCGCCAAGGTGCGCCGGATCCGGGCGCTGGCGTGCCACTGGCTGGCCGATCGTCGCCGCGAAGCTGGTGCCGGAGACAGTGGCCGCGGCCTCGATAGCTGTGACCTGGCCGACCTCAGCGGCGACGTCGAGCTCCGCTTTGACGTCCTGAGCGTGCTGTGCCCGAGCCAGCAGGCGACCCAGGTAGAGCATCTACGCGGGGCGTTCTAATGCCGCTGGCCCGCACTCTGGCGGTAGCCCTGGTCGGGGTGGAGGGCCGACTGGTCGAGGTGGAGGCCGACCTGGCCCAAGGCCTGCCCGGGCTTACCCTTATCGGCCTGCCGGACACCTCGTTGCAGGAGGCGCGCGACCGGATCCGCGCCGCCATCGTCAACAGCGGCGAGTCGTGGCCGCAGCGACGGATCACCCTCGGGCTGTCCCCAGCCAGCCTGCCCAAGCGCGGGAGCAGCTTCGATCTGGCGATGGCCATCGCGGTGCTGGCGGCCGCCGGTGTGGTGCCAACCGCGTTGCTGGCGGACACCGTGCTGGTGGGGGAGCTCGGCCTGGACGGCCGGGTGCGACCGGTGCGCGGCGTGCTGCCGGCCGTGCTGGCCGCTGCGGCCGCCGACGTACGGCGGGTGGTCGTCGCCAGCGCCAACGCCGCCGAGGCGGCGCTCGTCCCCGACGTACGTGTCGTCGCCGTGGCCACCTTGCGCGAGCTGCTCGACTACCTGCGGCATGGCCACCTCCCGGCCCGAGCCGATGCGGTCACGACGCCGGCCGCACCACTGGCCGCTGACGCCGACGAGCGCCGCGAGCTCGACCTCGCCGACGTGGTAGGCCAGCCGGTTGGGCGAGCGGCCGTAGAGGTGGCCGCGGCCGGCGGGCATCACCTGCTGCTGCTCGGTGACCCCGGCGCGGGCAAGACCATGCTCGCCGAGCGACTGCCCGGACTGCTGCCGCCGCTGGACCGGGAGGCCGCCCTCGAAGTCACTGTGGTGCACTCGGTGGCCGGCGTGCTGCCGCCGGGTTGCCCACTGATCACCCGCCCGCCGTACCGTGACCCCCACCACACCGCCACCGTGGCGGCGTTGGTCGGGGGTGGGTCAACACTGGCCCGCCCCGGCGCGGTCAGCCTGGCGCACCGCGGTGTGCTGTTCCTCGACGAGGCGCCGGAGTTCTCCACGGGCGTGCTGGACGCGCTGCGTCAGCCGCTGGAGTCCGGCCGGGTCACCATCGCCCGCTCGGCCGGGACGACGTGCTTTCCGGCTCGGTTCACCCTCGTGCTCGCGGCGAACCCGTGCCCATGTGGGGCGCCCAGCGGCCCGGCCGGGCGGTGCACCTGCTCGGCGGCGGTCAAACGGCGCTACCTGGCCAAGATGTCCGGGCCGCTGCTCGACCGGATCGACCTGCAGGTCGAGCTGTCGGCGGTGACCCGCCTGGAGCTGCTTGCCGACCGGGGCAACATTGAACCCTCCGCGCGGGTCGCCGACCGGGTCCGCGCCGCCCGCCAGCGCACCGCTGCTCGGTACGCCGGGACACCGTGGCGGACCAACGCCGAGGTGCCCGGACAGGAGCTGCGGCGCCGATGGCCCCCGGAACCGAGGTCGATGCGGCCGGTCGAGCGCGCGCTTGGCGACGGCCGGCTGTCCGCCCGGGGTTTGGATCGCGTTCTTCGCATTGCCTGGACCATCGCCGATCTCGACGGTCGTGGTCGGCCCGGGGTGGCCGAGGTCGACCGGGCGGTCGGACTGCGACTGCGGGCGGCGGCGTGACGCCGCCAGTGGTGCGCTGGCCGGAGCGCCTGGCCCGGGCGGCGCTCAGCCGGGTGGTGGAGCCCGGTGAACTCGCCATCGGTAAATTAGTAGCCGCGCACGGCGCGGAGGCCGCCTGGTCCGCCATTCGGTCCCGGGATCCGGCGGTGGGCGCCGAGGTGCTGGCGCTGACCCGCGCTCGGGTGGATGCCGCCCGGCCGGAGCAGGACCTGGCTGCGCTGGATGCGTGGGGCGGCCGGCTGGTGTGTCCGGGCGACGACGAGTGGCCGCGCGGAGCGGACGATCTCGGCGACGCGCGGCCGCTCGGGCTGTGGGTGCGCGGGCGGCAGCAGCTGGGCGAGGCGTGCGGACGCGCGGTGGCGATCGTCGGCGCGCGGGCAGCAACCGGGTATGGCGAGCATGTCGCCGGGGAGTGGTCGGCACAGCTGGCCGAAGCCGGCCGAGCGGTGCTGTCCGGGGCGGCGTACGGCATCGACGGCGCGGCGCATCGCGGGGCGCTCGCGGTCGCCGGCGAGACGATTGCGGTGCTGGCCTGCGGCGTGGACGTCCCGTATCCGCGTGGCCACGACGCCTTGCTGGCCCGAATCGCGGAGCAGGGTCTCGTTGTCAGCGAGTGGCCGCCGGGTTGTGCGCCGATGCGCCACCGGTTCCTAACCCGTAACCGGGTGATCGCTGCGGCGACATCCGGGACCGTCGTGGTGGAGGCGGCCGCGCGCAGTGGTTCGCTCAACACCGCCCGCAGTGCCCTGCGGCTCGACCGGGCGGTGATGGTGGTGCCCGGACCGGTGACCTCGGCCATGTCCGTCGGGTCCAATGCGCTGCTGCGGACAGAGGGCGTTCGAGCAGTCGGGTCGGTGGCCGACATCGTCGAGGAGGTGGGTCGACTTGGTGCGGACCTGGCTCCGCCGGTGCGCGGACTGACCACCGACCGGGACGCCCTGTCGGCGACGGTGGCGCGGGTGCTGGACGCCGTCCCGGTGCGATCCGCCCGCGGAGCGGCCAGCATCGCCAAAGCCGCCGGCGTGGATGTCAACGTGGTGCTGGGCTGCCTGGGACCGCTGGAGCTCGAGGGGCTGATCGAGCGCTCTGGCGGCGGCTACCGACTTGGTCCGGTCGGGCGGCCGGCGGCTGAGGCCCGGCGCGCCGAGGCAGGCGGTGCTTGACCGTGCTGCGACGTTCGCCCACTGTGGGAGGCTGTGCCTGCTAGCCACGCCCCCGTGCGCCGCCCGCGGCGTCCGGCACCGCGCCCGGCGGACCTGGCGCCCGCCAGCGCCGCCGCCGTCGAGGACTTCCGGCGACACCTCGCCGCCGAGCGCGGGCTGTCCACGCACACGGTGCGGGCCTACGTCGCGGACGTCTGCGGGCTGCTAGAGCACGCCGATCGGATGGGGGTCGATGATCCGGCCGGTCTCGGCATCGTGAACCTCCGCAGCTGGTTGGCCCGACAGCGGGCGAGCGGCAGTTCGCGAGCCACATTGGCGCGGCGGGGGGCGTCGGCCCGGGCCTTCACGGCGTTCGCGGCGCGCCGGGGGATAATGGCGAGCGATCCGGGTGGTGCCTTGGGCACCCCCCGAGCACAGTCGACGTTGCCCGAGGTGCTGCAGCCGGCTCAGGCGCACGCACTGTTCGCCGATTCCTCGGACAGTGATGCGGCTGGGCCCGACCATGTGGCCCGATGCGTGCGGCGTCGAGACGACGCGGTGCTCGAGCTGCTTTACGCTACCGGTGTTCGGGTCGGCGAGCTGTGCGGGCTGGACGAGGACGATGTCGACCTCGGTCGGCGAGTGGTGCGCGTATTGGGCAAAGGCGCCAAGGAGCGGAGCGTGCCGTTCGGCGTGCCGGCCGGCCGGGCAGTAGCCAACTGGCTTCGGGACGGTCGCTCGGTCCTGGCCACGACGAGCAGCGGGCCGGCGCTTCTTCTGGGTCGTCGGGGTGGCCGGCTCGACCCGCGCACAGTGCGGCGGGTGGTCCATGACCGACTCGCCGGCGTCCCCGGGGCGCCGGATCTCGGTCCGCACGGCCTGCGGCACAGCGCGGCGACGCACCTGCTCGAAGGCGGTGCGGATCTCCGTAGCGTTCAGGAGTTGCTTGGTCACGCTACGCTAAAGACGACGGAGATCTATACGCACGTCTCCGGCGAGCGACTGAAGGCGAGCTATGATCGCGCCCATCCCCGAGCCTGATCGCTCGGGTGACGCTGCGACCGGGCGCCGGCCAGCTCGAGCCTTGCGCAGCCGCCGGCCGCAACTGCCGGACGAGGACCGAGCGGCGGCTGATCTGGCTACCGCCACGCTGTGGCGGCAGTACAAGGACACCGCCGACAGCGCCCTGCGAGACCGACTGATCCTGCACTACTCGCCGCTGGTCAAGTATGTGGCGGGCCGGGTCGGGGTGGGCCTGCCGCCCAACATTGAGCACGCCGACCTGGTCTCGTACGGCATCTTCGGTCTGATCGACGCGATCAAGAAGTTCGACCTTGCTCGGGAGATCAAGTTCGAGACATACGCGATCAGCCGGATCAAGGGCGCGATCATTGATGAGCTACGCGCGATCGACTGGATCCCGCGGTCGGTCCGGCACAAGGCCCGCGAGGTCGAGCGCGCCTACGCCACCCTGGAGGGGCGACTGCGGCGTACCCCCACCGATGGCGAGGTCGCGGGCGAGCTTGGGATCGCGATGGAAGATCTGCATGCGATCTTCAGTCAGGTGTCCTTCGTCAACGTCATCGCCTTGGATGAACTGCTCAACGCTGGCGGCGAGCGGGGCGACAAGCTGACGCTGGGCGACACCCTGGAGGACGCTAAGGCAGAGGATCCGGTCGCGGCCTTCGAGAAGGAGGAGACCAAGCACCTGCTCGCCCGCGCGATCAACACGCTGCCCGAACGCGAGAAGATTGTCGTTACCCTGTACTACTACGAGGGCCTGACGCTGGCCGAGATTGGCCAGGTCTTGGGGGTCACGGAGAGCCGCATCTGTCAAATGCATACCAAGGCGGTTCTGCAACTACGGGGGAAGCTGGCCGAGCAGCGTTGACATGCCACGGTGGTGAGAGCAGGTCTTCCTAGCCAGGGTTCGCTAGGCGGGGCGTCAGGCTTCCGGCCGTGAGCCGTTGCTGCTGATCTTTGGTGGCTTGCTCCCACCGGCCGGCGGTCGAAGATCAACCACGGACCCGGTAGGCACCTTGCCGCCGCGCGACGACAACGGATCCCGTTTGACCACCGGGTCCCTACCGGGCATGACTTGGGCCGTTGTCGTCCTGCTGGACTGCGCCATCACGCCTCCTCAACCCATAATACCCGGCTGATCGTCGCGGGACGGGTCATTGCCGGCAATGAACTCCACGGTTAACGCTTCCGCGCACGGGATCCATGCCCCTCGCGACGCGTCCTGAACCGAGCGCAGCCGGCCGTCGTCGTCGAGCTGCCAGGCTTGCTCGACGTAGATCGCCGGCAACTCCGGGTACGTCGTGAAGTAAGAGTTGCGCCCGAAGGCACCGCCCTTCCACTGGCCGTCCTTGCCCAGCACGCGCACGTATCCTTCGCTGCTGGCGCCGTGGTCGACGGCCCAGTCCCAGGCGGTGGGCGTGGGGTCGTACTGCAGGCCGCTGCGGGTCTCACTGCGCGCCTCGACCCAGGTAAGCAGGCGGTTGACGGCGCGGCCGGCCAGCGCCCGCCCGAGTCGGCGATCCGGATCCAGCGGGCCGCGGTACCGGTAGGCCGACACCCGTGCGCCGATCTGCCACCGACGAGCGGCCAGGATGGCGGCCAGTGCCGGGACCGCGAACAAGAGCAGCAGCGCAAGTGCCCCGGTCAAGCGCGCGTGCTGGCTGACCCATCGGCGGGTCTGGGCGGCGTCGCCGCCGAGGGCGGTCACGATCGTCCGTCCGAACACGATCAGGTAGATACTGGCGAGCACCACGCTCGCCGCCAGCGCCCGCAAGACCTTGTTGGTGGTGTCGCGGTTCTGTGGCGCCTCGCCGGCAAGCCGAGCCCGGACGGCTTGATAGACGACGCCGGGGATGACGCAGGTGACGAGCACGGTGAACTGCGCGACGTTGAGTGCCGTCATTGCGATCGACCTGCCGCGGTCAACCGCACCGCCGTCCGCATCGTGACCTCCGCCGCCGTGGCTTCGCTCGCCGAGGCGACCCTATGGCGCTGCACCGACAGTTCCGGCGGTACGGCGAGCGCGGCTCACCGGGTGGTCCGCCGACGCCATCAGTGGACGTGCACTTTGATCACGCCGCAGTTGGGAGCACGACGGAGGCCACCGGCGGACTGCCCAGAGCCCGCGCTTGGCCGGGCAACGGCACCCCCCACACCGGTAGGAGTCGGGACCGCTGCTGTCGCAGCAGGCTGAGCGGGTCGAGGTAGTCCTCGCCGCGGCGTAACCCCCAGTGCAGGCAGGCGGTGGCGACTGGGCACCCGGTGTGCCCGGCCGCGAGCGTTCCGAGCGCGTCGCCGGCCCTGACCACTTGGCCGACCGACACACCAGGCTCGACCGGCTCGTACGTCGTGCGCAGCGCGCCGTGCACCACGGTTACCACGCCGCGGCCGGCGAGCATGCCGGCGAAGCCGACGACACCGTCGCCCGCGGCCAGCACCGGCGTATCAGGATCGGCGGTTAGGTCGACGCCGCGGTGCCCAGCGCCGTAGCGGGTCGCCGGTGGCCGGAACGGGGTGGCAACAACTGGGGTGCCGGCCAGCGGCCAGCGCCACCCCGGCCCGCGCGCCGCCGCCGTCACCGGCGTCGTCGACCAGGCGCTCGGCTCCACAGCCGACACCGGCGCCGTCCCTATCCCCGGCACCGAGCAGACCCCGATGGCGATGGCGGTGGCGAAGCCGACGGCGGTGGCGAGGCCGACGGCGAGGCCGACGCCAACCGCGCGCAAGCTCCGCTGACGAGTCACTCCGACCTCCGCCGCGATCTGGGCTGGCTCACCGCCGACGTCCAGCCTGCCGCCGGATCGGCGGACGCGCCGGCGCCCAGCCGAGATCTGTGGACGGTGGGTACACTGCTTCGCAGCGGCCTCGGCGACGGGGTCGACTTCGCACGCCCGCTATCCGCCTCCCGTAGTACCGGACGGGGACGGAGCCGGCTCCCTCGGTCCTGGGTCCGCCCGGGTCGGTCCGCCGGTCCCCACGCGGCGTCAGGGCACCCCGCGGCCGCGGGGCGCAACAACCGAGGCAGGCGCCGGCGGATTTGCGCGCGGCGCGGGAGGAAGAGGCCCGTGACCAGCAACGGGACCGTTGTCACCATGCGCCAGCTGCTCGAAAGCGGCGTCCACTTCGGGCACCAGACCCGGCGGTGGAACCCGAAGATGAAGCGGTTCATCTTTACCGAACGCAACGGCATCTACATCATCGACCTGCAGCAGACGCTGACCTACATCGACCGGGCGTACGAGTTCGTCAAGGAGACCGTCGCCCACGGCGGCACGGTGCTTTTCGTGGGCACCAAGAAGCAGGCTCAGGAAGCGGTCGAGCAGCAGGCCAAGCGGGTCGGCATGCCGTATGTCAACCAGCGTTGGCTCGGCGGCATGCTCACGAACTTCTCCACCGTGTTCAAGCGGCTGCAGCGGCTCAAGGAACTCGAGATCATCGAGCAAACTGGGGGCGCGACGGTGATGACCAAGAAGGAGGCGCTGGTCCTCGCCCGCGAGCGGGAGAAGTTGGAGCGCACCCTGGGCGGCATTCGGCACATGAGCCGTACGCCGAGTGCGATCTGGATCGTCGACACCAAGAAGGAGCACATCGCCGTCGGCGAGGCCCGCAAGCTGGGCATCCCGGTGGTGGCGATCCTCGACACCAACTGCGACCCGGACGAGGTCGACTACAAGATTCCGGGCAATGATGACGCCATCCGCAGCGCGGCCTTGCTAACGCGAGTGATCGCGGATGCGGTCGCCGACGGGTTGATCGCCCGCGCCGGCGCGGCCGCCAACGCTGGCGCCGCGGACGGCGCCGACAAGCCGGAGCCCACCGGTCAGCTGGGCGAGGACGAGCCACTGCCCGAGTGGGAGCGGGCACTCTATCCGGGCGCGACCGCAGCGGCACCGGTGGCCGCTGCCCCGGCCGCTCGGACCCCGGAACCGGTCCCGGTCCCGGATGCCCCGTCCCCCGAGAGCGCTGTCGGCGAGCCGGCGGCCACCGCGGCCATCCTCGACGATCCCGTGCTCACCGCGGTGGCGGCAGTCGCCGAGGGGCCGCCGCCCGCGGCCGAGGCTGCCGTCCCACCGCAGTAGCCGACGCTCCGATTGACCGCGTGACCGTGCGGGCGCCGGCGCCGGCTGGCTCCGCCCGCCGGCAACTCATGCCACCCCGACCCGGTGCTGTCTCACCGAGCCGGCACTGACCCACGATGGAAGGAAACATGGCGAACATCAGCGCCGCGGAGGTCAAGAAGCTTCGCGAGATGACCGGCGCCGGGATGATGGACTGTAAGAAGGCGCTGCAGGACAGCGAAGGTGACTTCGACAAGGCGGTCGAGTTCCTGCGGGAGAAGGGCCTGGCCGGGGTCAAGAAGCGCGAAGGGCGCACCGCGAGCAACGGCCTCGTGCATGCCTACCTGCACAAGTCCAGCCCGGACCTGCCCCCGACCGTCGGCGTACTGCTCGAGCTCAACTGCGAGACGGACTTTGTCGCCAAGACGCCGCACTTCCAGGAGCTGGCCAAGGACGTTGCGCAGCACGTGGCGGCGATGAACCCGCTCTACGTCTCGGCCGACCAGGTGCCGCCGGAGGTCATCGAGGCCGAGCGGGCGATCTACGAGAAGATCGCACTCGAGGAGGGCAAGCCAGCCGCCGCTCTGCCCAAGATCGTCGAAGGACGAGTGCAGGGCTACTACAAGGAGTTCTGTCTGCTGGAGCAAGCCTTCGTCAAAGAGAACAAGAAGACAGTGCAGGCCCTGCTCGACGAGGCCAGCGCCACGCTGGGTGAGAAGATCGAGGTGGGTCGCTTCGCCCGGTACAAGGTGGGCCAGTCCTAGCTAGTCGTCGTGGCGCTGATCGCCGTCGTCGTGGCGCTGATCGCCGGGACGACGGGCACGCGGCGGCGCTGCGCCAGGTCCGCGTCCGCTGACGCCCCAGGAGACCACAGGTGATCGTCCCGCTCGCTGCCGCCAGCGCCCCGGCCCCCGGCCGCCCGACCTACGCCCGACCTGACGCCTGGACGCGGGTCTTGCTCAAGCTGTCCGGAGAGGCGTTCGCCGGCGGAGAGTCGCTGGGCATCGACCCCACCACGGTGGCCGCCATCGCCCGGCAGGTGGCGGCCGTCGTGGCCAGCGGCGTCCAGGTTGGCATCGTGGTCGGCGGCGGCAACATGTTCCGAGGGGCGGTGCTTTCCGGTCGCGGCATGGACCGCGGCCGGGCGGACTACATGGGTATGCTCGGCACAGTGATCAACTGTCTGGCTCTGCAGGACTTCCTGGAGCGCGCCGGCGTGGAGACCCGGGTGCAGACCGCCATCGCGATGGGCCAGGTAGCCGAGCCCTATGTTCCTCGCCGCGCCATCCGGCACCTGGAGAAGGGCCGGGTGGTCATCTTCGGGGCCGGCCTCGGCGCACCATTCTTCTCCACCGACACCACCGCCGCGCAGCGCGCGCTGGAGATCGGCGCCCAGGCGGTGCTCAAGGCAACCAAAGTCGACGGCGTGTACGACGCCGACCCGGAGACCACGCCGGATGCGGTCCGGTTCGACCGGCTCGACTACTCCGAGGTGCTCGCCCGGGGACTGAAGGTGATGGACGCAACTGCGATCAGCCTGTGCATGGACAACAAGTTGCCAATCGTCGTGTTCGACCTGCTGGTGGAGGGCAACATCGGCCGCGCGGTCCGCGGTGAGAGGATCGGCACTCTGGTCGCGCCGAACGGCTGAACAGCACCGGCTCGACTAAGAACCCACGCACCGATAAGTCACCAAACCGACAAGCCACCGCAACCGATGAGCCACCGCAACCGATGAGCCACCGCAACCAACCCCACCCGCTTTCGAGGAGAGGCCGCCCACAGTGATCGACGACACGCTCCTCGACGCCGAAGAGAAGATGGAAAAGGCCGTGGCGGTCGCCCGGGACGACTTCAACACGGTGCGCACCGGTCGCGCCACACCGGCTATGTTCGCCAAGATCGTTGTGGACTACTACGGCGCCATGACCCCGATGAACCAGCTGGCCAGCTTCACCGTGCCCGAGCCGCGGATGGTCATCGTGTCGCCGTACGACAAGAGCTCGCTGAAGTCCATCGAGCGGGCCATCCGCGACAGCGACCTCGGAGTGAACCCGGGCAACGACGGCTCGATTATCCGCGTGGTCTTCCCCCAGCTCACCGAGGAGCGCCGCCGCGAGATGATCAAGGTAGTGCGGCACAAGGCGGAAGAGGCCCGGGTCTCGATTCGCAATGTCCGCCGGCACGCGAAGGACGCGCTGGACCGACTCGTCCGCGACGGGGAGACCGGAGAGGACGACGGACGGCGGGCCGAGAAGGAGCTGGACGAGACCACCCACCGGTATGTCGCCAGCGTCGACGAACTGCTCGGCAACAAAGAAGCCGAACTGCTCGAGGTTTGAACCGGCATCCCGGCGGTGCGACGTCGGCGGTGACTGGTGGATGAGGCCCCGGTGTCCGCCGGTGCGGTGTCCAGCCCCGGTCGGGCCGGGCGCAACCTACCGGTGGCAATCGCCGTCGGGCTCAGCCTGGGGGCGTTGATCGTCGGCACCCTATACACGGTGCGGGCGGCCTTCGTCGGCGTCGTGGTGGCCGCGATCGGCGTCGGTGTCTGGGAGCTCGTTCAGGCGTTGCGGCGAGTCGGTGCCCATCCGCCGCTGGTTCCGCTGCTTACCGGCACCGTGATCATGTCTGCCCTGGCCTACACCGACGGCGCCGAGGCACTGGTCGTCGGTTTGCTGCTCACCGTGCTGGCAGCCGTGGGCTGGCGACTGGCCGAGCCTCGCCAACCGGGCGCGGACCGACTCCGCGACGTCGCCGCGACCGCGTTCGTCGCCGTCTACCTGCCGTTTCTCGCCGGCTTCTGTGTGCTGCTCGCCGTACCGGCGGACGGACCGCGGCGGGTGACCGCCTTTATCACTACCGTGGTCTGCAGCGACGTCGGCGGTTATGCCGCCGGAGTGCTCTTCGGCGAGCACCCGATGGCACCGTCAGTCAGCCCGAAGAAGACCTGGGAGGGACTGGCGGGCAGCGCGCTGGCCTGCGCGCTCGCCGGGATGGCCTTCCTTACCCTCGTGCTGCCCGGCACCTGGTGGCAGGGCGTGCTGTACGGGCTGGCCGTGGTCGCGTGCGCCACCATCGGCGACCTGGGCGAGTCCATGATCAAGCGGGACATCGGGATCAAGGACATGGGGTCCGTCTTGCCCGGGCACGGCGGCCTGATGGACCGGCTGGACTCACTGCTGCCCACGGCGCCGGTAGCCTGGCTGCTGCTGACGGCCTTCGTTCCCTGGCCGCACTGATCCGCCAGCGGGGTTAAGTCAGGGCCAGCGCAGCTCGGCGGCAAGCTCGGCGCCGGTCACTTCGAGCAGGTCGCTGTGGCCGGTCTCCTCGTACCGCGACTTCTGCCCCAGCAACCCGGGTTGCAGTTGCCAGATGCGTACGGTGCGCAGCGCCGGGTCAGCGATCAATACTTCGTCGACCCCCCGCCCGGCGTAGAACGTGAGCTTGGCGAGCGTTTCGTCACCTGGGCTCACAACTTCGACGACCATCGCGGTGGTGGCAACAAAGACGCCCGAAGGACGGTTTCGGTGCACTCCACCATCGGGCACCCGGTAGTCGTCCGGCTCGCCGAGATTGAAGGCTGTTGTTACCGACAGGCCAGCTTGCTCGGCTCGCGGCCAAAGGAGATGCGCCAGCTGGCTGTCCACGAAGGCGTGCTCGGCCGAGGGGCCCGGCACCACGTGGTAGTCCCCCTCCCACACCTCGTCGCAGCGGTCCTGGCCGAGCTCCCGCCGCCGGCCGAGCCACGTCTCGAGCTCCGGCGGGCGCGGGCCGAACACCACTGTCGCCATCCGATAAGTGTGCCTGGTTCGCACCGTCCTTACCCTGTCTTCGGGTCGGTGATCGGGCCAACCAACGTGGCTGTCAGAGCGGTGGTGGCGCTGCCCGCGAGCGGGACCAGCCGGTCCCGTGTGACACTGAATACCGATGAAATCGGACGTGTTGCTGACGCGGACCGGGCGTGGCAGCCGTCCGCCGCAGCATCTCGCCGACCTCGACCCCGCCGAGCGCCGCGGCGCGGCAGTGGCGCTCGGCGAGCCGGCGTACCGGGCGGAGCAGCTCAGCCGGCACTACTTCGCCCGGCTCGCCGACGACGCGGCGACGATGACCGACATCCCCGCAGCGGCCCGGGGGCGGCTGGCCGCCGAGCTGCTGCCACCCTTGCTCAGCGTCGTCCGCGACGTCGACTGCGACGGCGGCACCACCCGCAAGACGCTGTGGCGGGGCTTCGACGGTGTACTGGTCGAGTCGGTGCTCATGCGCTACCCCGACCGGACGACGGTGTGCGTGTCCAGCCAGGCCGGCTGCGGCATGGGGTGTCCGTTCTGCGCGACCGGCCAGGGAGGCCTGCGCCGCAACCTGTCCACCGCCGAGATCGTCGAACAGGTGGTGGCGGCCGCCCGGGTGTTGGACCGCGGCCTGGTCCCCGGTGGCGCCGGCCGCGTGGACAACGTGGTCTTCATGGGCATGGGAGAGCCGCTGGCAAACTACCGGGCCGTGCTGGGCGCGCTGCGTCGGCTGACCGACCCCGTGCCGGCCGGGCTGGGCATCAGCCTGCGCGGCGTCACCGTCTCGACAGTGGGCCTGGTGCCGGCGATCTGCCGGCTGGCCACCGAGGACCTGGCGCTCACGCTGGCGCTGTCGCTGCACGCCCCCGACGACGAGCTGCGGGACACCCTGGTGCCGGTCAACCGCCGCTGGCCGGTGGCCGAGGTGCTGGCGGCGATGTGGGACTACGCCCGGCGGAGTTCGCGGCGGGTCAGCATCGAGTACGCGTTGATCCGCGACATCAACGACCAGCCTGAGCGGGCCGAGCTGCTGGGACGGTTGCTGCGCGGCCAGTTGGTGCACGTCAACCTGATCCCGCTCAACCCGACTCCCGGCAGCGCGTGGACGGCGAGTCGGCCCGCCGCCCAGCGCGAGTTCGTCCGCCGCCTGCGCGCGCACCGGGTGGCGACCACGGTCCGGGACACCCGCGGCCGAGAGATCGCTGGCGCCTGCGGGCAGTTGAGCGCCAGCGAAGAGCCCCAGGCATGACGCGACTTCGAGTCACCGCCGGGCTGCTCGGGTTGGCGCTGCTGATTGCGGGCTGTGGCAGCAGCGGAAGGAGCGCTGGGGGGCCATCTCCGGGCTCCACCGCCCGGCCCACCGCGACCGCGGCCAGCGGGGGCGTCTCCGCGGACCGACCCTGCGGCTCCGCAGCGGCTGCTCCCGCCCACTACGACCACGTCGTCTGGGTGGTGTTCGAGAACCACGGCGCCGACGCGGTTATCGGCGCCACCGACGCGCCGTACCTGACTCGGCTGGCCACCGCCTGCGGACAGGCCACCGACTATCACGGCGTGGCGCACCCCAGCCTGCCGAATTACCTGGCGATGACATCGGGATCGACCCACGGCGTCACCGACGACGCCGGGCCGGCCAGCCACCCGGTCGACGGCCCGAGCCTATTCTCCCAAGCGCAGGACTGGCGCAGCTTGCAGGACGGGATGGCCAAGCCCTGCTCCTCGGGCAACGCTGGGCGGTACGCCGTGAAGCACAACCCGGTGCAGTACTACCCGGGGCTGGCGGCCGACTGCGCCGCGCGCAGCGTGCCGATGACCAGTCCGCCCGACCTGTCCGCCCGGTTCACCTTTGTGACCCCCGACCTGTGTCACGACATGCACGACTGTGACGTGCGCACGGGTGACGACTGGCTGGCCGGGTGGCTGCCGGCCGTGCTGGACGCTCCCCAGTACCGCGCCGGCCGCACGACGATCTTCGTGACCTTCGACGAGGACGAGGGTGACAGCGGCCAGCGCGTGCCGCTGCTGGCGATCGCACCGCCGGTGCACAGTGGCACCAAGGTCGGGGTCACTGCCGACCACTACGCCCTGTTGCGGACCACCGAGGAGCTGCTCGGCCTGACGCCGTACCTTGGCCAGGCGGCGACGGCGCCCAGTCTGCGCGCGGCCTTCCGGCTCTGACCCGGGGTCGCGATGGCCGCCGACCGCCGGTCGCCCCGGCGGCGGTGAGCGGGCTGCGAGAGACTGAGCCCGTGCGCAACGTCGTGCTGCTGGGCAGCACCGGGTCGATCGGCACCCAGGCGTTGGACGTCATCGCCCGTAACCGGGACGCCTTCCGAGTGGTGGCGCTGGCCGCCGCCGGGAGCCGGCTGGAGCTGCTCGCGGCCCAGGCTCGCGACTTCGCCGTGGAGGCGGTGGCCGTCAGCGACCCCGCCGCGGCCGCCGAGCTGGCGGCGCGGCTGCGGGCCGAAGAGCCGGACCAGCGGGCCGGCAGGTCTGCCCTACCGAAGGTCCTGGCCGGACCGGATGCCGCCGCCGAGCTGGCCGGCTGGCCGGCGGATGTTGTCCTGAACGGGATGACTGGGTCGATCGGACTCGCGCCGACCCTGGCGGCACTCGAGGCCGGCCGCACGCTCGCCCTGGCCAACAAGGAGTCGCTGATCGTCGGCGGCCCGCTGGTGCGGTCCCGCGCGGCCGAGGGCCAGATCGTGCCGGTGGACTCGGAACACTCCGCCATCGCCCAATGCCTGCGCGGGGGGCGCCGCTGCGAGGTTGCCAGGCTAGTGCTCACCGCCAGTGGCGGCCCGTTTCGCGGTCGCTCCCGCGCCGAGCTGGCCGAGGTGACGGTGGCCGCGGCCCTGGCCCATCCCACCTGGGCGATGGGGCCGGTGGTGACTGTCAACTCGGCCACCCTGGTGAACAAGGGCCTCGAGGTGATCGAGGCGCACCTGCTCTTCGGCATCCCGTACGACCGGATCGACGTCGTCGTGCACCCGCAGTCCATCGTGCATTCGATGGTGGAGTTCACCGACGGTTCCACGCTGGCTCAGATTGGACCGCCGGACATGCGGCTGCCGATCTCACTCGCGCTCGGCTGGCCGGACCGGGTGCCGGCCGCCGCCCCGGCGATGGACTGGACGACCGCGCACACCTGGCAGTTCGAGCCGTTGAACGCCCGTGCGTTCCCCGCGGTGGCGCTGGCCCGGGAGGCCGGGCTGGCCGGCGGCACCGCACCCGCCGTCTACAACGCCGCGAACGAGGAGGCGGTGGCTGCCTTTCTCGCCGGCCGGTTGCCGTTCCCGGCCATTGTGGACACCGTGGCCGAGATCGTGGGGGAGGTCGTGGCCGACAGCGCGGCCGCCGGGGTTGGGAACGCAGTCACGCTGGCCGATGTTCTTACAGCCGAGCGGTGGGCTCGGCAACGGGCGCGCACGCTCACCCGGGCGCTGACTCGGCCGCAACCCGGGACGGGGACCGAGGCGAGGAAGGGCCTATGACGTTCGGTGTGATCGCGTTTATCGTCGCGATCCTGGCCTCGGTCATGCTGCACGAGGCCGGGCACTTCGCCATGGCCAAGGCCTTCGGCATGAAGGCGACTCAGTTCTTCGTCGGTTTCGGACCCACGCTGTGGTCGGTACGGCGCGGCGAGACCGAGTACGGCGTCAAGGCCATCCCGGCCGGCGGCTTCGTCAAGATCGTCGGGATGACCGAGCTGGAGGAGGTGCCGGCGGCGGACCGGCCGCGGGCCTTCTACCGACAACCGGCGCCGCAGCGGGCGGTTGTGCTGGCCGCGGGCTCCACGATGCACTTCGTCATCGCCTTTGTGTTGATCTGGTTCGTGCTCTCCGGGCTTGGCCTGCCGGCATTGACGACGACCGTCGGGTCGGTCTCGCCCTGCATCACCCAAGACGACGCCGCGCGCTGCACGTCGGCTGACCCGGCGTCCCCGGCCGCCCTCGCCGGCATTCGCCCCGGCGACCGCATAGTGGCCATCGACGGCCGACCGGTGACCGAGTGGTCGAACGACGTAGCGACGATGGTCCGGGCGCACGGGGCCGGCCCGCTGACAGTGGTGGTGGAGCGGGGCGGCAGCCGACTGACGCTCGACCCCATCTTGACCGACCGCAGCTTGCTCGGCATCCGGCCGGCGGAGCGGCTGGAGCGGCTGGCTCCGTGGACCGGGCTCGGTCGTACGGTGGTCGGCATGGGTCAGGCGGTGGGCGCGACCTTCGCCGCGTTGGGCAGCATCCCGGCCGGGATCCCGAAGCTGTTCGACTCCGCTGTCAACCACAGCCGGCGGGACGCCACCGGGCTGGTCGGGGCCGTCGGTGCAGCCCGGGCCAGCGGGCAGGCGTTGGCTGGCACGGGCTCGCTGGCCGAGCGGCTGGGCACGTTCCTGATCCTGATCGCCGGGCTCAACATGTTCATCGGCGTGTTCAACCTGCTGCCGCTGCTGCCGCTGGACGGCGGTCATCTCGCGGTTTTGGGCTATGAGAAGGTCCGGCAGGGGATCGCCCGGCTGCGGGGGCGCCCGGACCCGGGCCGGCCGGACATCACCAAGCTGCTCCCCGCGGCGTACCTGGTGATCGCGGTCTTCATCGGCCTGTCGGTGCTGCTGCTCTACGCCGACATCGTCGACCCCATTCCCAACCAGTTCGGATGAGAGCGAGTTCGTGATGACGGCAGCCCAGCGATGACCGCGATCGCGTTGGGGATGCCGGCTCCGCCGGTAGCGCGACTGGCCGAGCGCCGCCGGTCTCGGCGGATCACCGTGGGCTCGGTGCCCGTCGGCGGTGACGCCCCCGTCTCGGTCCAGTCGATGTGTACGACGAAGACCGCGGACGTCAACGCCACCCTGCAGCAGATCGCCGAGCTCACCGCGGCCGGCTGCCAGATCGTGCGGGTGGCGGTGCCGGACACCGACGACGTGGCCGCGCTGCCGGCGATTGCTGCCAAGTCGCAGATCCCGGTGATCGCCGACATCCATTTCCAGCCGCGGTACGTGTTCGCGGCGATCGACGCCGGCTGTGCGGCCGTGCGGGTCAACCCGGGGAACATCAAGAAGTTCGACGACCGGGTAGGGGAGATCGCCCGGGCGGCCTCGGCCGCCGGCGTACCGATCCGGATCGGCGTCAACGCCGGCTCCCTGGACAAGCGGCTGCTGGCCAAGTACGGCCGGGCGACCCCGGCGGCCCTGGTCGAGTCCGCGCTGTGGGAGTGCTCGCTGTTCGAGGAGCACGGCTTCCGCGACATCAAGATTTCCGTCAAGCACAGCGACCCGGTGGTCATGATCTCGGCGTACCGGCTGCTTGCCCAGGGCTGCGACTACCCGTTGCACCTCGGGGTCACCGAGGCGGGACCGGCGTTTCAGGGCACCGTCAAGTCCGCGGTGGCTCTTGGCGCGTTGCTGGCCGAGGGGATCGGCGACACCATCCGGGTCTCATTGTCCGCGCCGCCGGTCGAGGAGGTCAAGGTCGGGACCGCGATCCTGGAGTCGTTGGGACTGCGCCAGCGCGGGCTTGAGATCGTCTCTTGCCCGTCCTGCGGCCGAGCCCAGGTGGACGTCTACACCCTCGCCAACGAGGTGACTGCCGGGCTCGAGGGATTGGCCGTGCCGCTGCGCGTCGCGGTGATGGGCTGCGTGGTCAACGGTCCGGGCGAGGCTCGGGAGGCGGACCTCGGGGTTGCCTCCGGCAACGGCAAGGGCCAGATCTTCGTCAAGGGCAAGGTCGTCAAGACCGTCCCGGAGGCGAAGATCGTGGAGACGTTGATCGGCGAGGCGCTGCGGATCGCCGCTGACATGACCGCGGTGGGTGCGCCCTCCGGCGAGCCGTCAGTGTCGGTCGGCTGACCACGGCGTTACCAGGGGGCGCTGGAAGGGGTACGACTCCCGTCATGGTCAGCGTGCTGCGCAGCGCGCCGCTGCGGGTCCTCGACGACCGGGACCTGCCGGCGGTGCGGGCCGTGTTGGCGCAGGACTCGGTGGCGAACGTCTTTGTTGCCTCTCGGATCGAGGCGGCCGGCTTGGACAGCTGGCGGCTCGGCGCGGAGGTGTGGGGGTACGTCCGCGACGGCAGGCTGGATGCGCTGTGCTATTCCGGGGCCAACCTGGTGCCGGCCTGCGCTGGGGCCGCGGCCGTCCGGGCGTTTGCCGACCGCTCCCGGAGTCGGCCCCGGCGATGCTCCTCCATTGTCGGCCCGGCAGCGGCCGTGGCGGCGCTGTGGGCGCGGTTAGGGTCAAGTTGGGGGAAGCCCCGAGACGTGCGCGCCGACCAGCCGTTGCTGGCCACGTCCGGGCCACCGACCGTCGACGTCGATCCCGCCGTCCGCCGGGTCCGGCCGGCCGAGTTTGACACCGTGCTGCCGGCCTGCGTCGCCATGTACACCGAAGAGGTCGGTGTCTCGCCGCTGGGTGGCGACGGCGGCGCGCTGTACCGGGCCAGGGTGGCTGAGCTGATCGCTGCTGGCCGGGCGTTCGCCCGGATCGAGAACGGTCGGGTGCTGTTCAAGGCCGAGATCGGGGCGGTGAGCCGGTCGGTCTGCCAGGTCCAGGGGGTGTGGGTCGACCCGGCGCTGCGGGGCACCGGGCTGGGCACCGCCGGGATGGCGGCGGTCGTCGCCACCGCGCTACGCGACATTGCGCCGATCGTCAGCCTCTATGTCAACGACTACAACGAGGCGGCTCGGGCGGCGTACCGCCGGGTGGGTCTGAGGCAGGTCGGGACGTTCATGTCCGTGCTGTTCTGACCGTTCGGGAGCCGCCGCGCCATGGCGGCGGAGTTCTTAGGGGCGCCCGCCTCTAAACTAAAGTCGGCGCGTGTTTCACGCAGCCTTCGGCGACCCCGGCGGAGCCGGACGATCAATGGCTCGCCGACCTGCTCCGGGCCGGAGTCATGCGGGGCGACGCGGTTGAGATGATCCCGCGCCTGGGCATGGGCGCCGTGGACCTGTTCTTCACCAGCCCGCCGTACGCTGATCAGCGCGCGTCCAGCCGCATTCACCCAGACCGGTACGTCGAGTGGTTCCTCCCATTCGCCGAAGCGATGTACGAGGCCACGTCCGAGACCGGCAGCCTCGTGCTCAACATCAACAACCGGGTTGCGAACCGGGGTGCACTGAACGGGCAGCGCCACCCGTACGTCTACCGTCTCGTTCTCGCACTTCAGGACATGGGTTGGCGCTGAGTGGAGACATACATGTGGGCCAAGGGTCGCTGGGCCACGCCGAACGCGGTCCCCGGCCGCTTTGGACCGCGCACCAAGGACAGCTTCGAGTACGTCTGCCACTTCGCCCGAGGATTGAGACCGCATTTCGACCTCGACGCCGTCCGGGTGCCCTCCAAGACACAGGCCGCGCCGCATGATCACCCACCTAAACAGCAGGAGATCCCTAGTTAGTCGCCGCCGCTGGCGCGCTCCTCGTCGCCGGGCGTTGGCTGGCAACACCCGCTGGGGCTGCGACCGGCAACCCTGGCGGCTGCGGGCGAGCAAGAACCGCACGACCTTCCTCCCGTTCGCCCGGTACCTGCGCTCGCTCTATCCCCTCGACACCCGGATCGCGGCGCAGTTCCAGGCGCTGCGCTACTGCACCCTCGACGGCACCGACCACGTCTCGCCCGAAGAGCAGGCCCGCATGATCCGCCGCTACCTCGGCTGGCGTAATCCTCACGCGGACGACGAGAAGCTCCCGGAGATCGTGGCCAGGGCGAAGGTTGCTTGAAGCGGCACTAGAAACGCCCGAACCGGCCATGCGCCAAAGTTGTGCGACGGTTCGAGCCGCCGGCGGCTCGTTCTGCCGCACAGGTCGCGGGTGCCATGTCGACCGCCCGCCCTGTCGACC
>Ga0097691_1000468_pt1 | contig 35345 bp, 29 predicted proteins | sample NGESurdeep072012_8_FD_72858 | JGI IMG/M metagenome (GOLD analysis project Ga0097691, IMG submission 72858) | Arctic peat soil microbial communities from Barrow, Alaska - NGEE Surface sample 210-1 deep-072012 | ecosystem: Environmental > Terrestrial > Soil > Wetlands > Peat ... | reverse complement strand
ACTGTTGTTGTTCGAGTCCAGCGAATTTGCGATGTATACCATCGAACAGGAACTGAAACAGTCCTTTCACGAGCTGAACATTGTTTGTCTGATCGGTGATGTGCGCGATGCGGCGCGGGTGGATGAAGTTATGCAACACCATCGACCAAGCGTGATGATTCATGCGGCCGCCTATAAGCACGTGCCGATGATGGAACAGAATAATGCCTGGCAGGCGATACGCAACAACGTGCTGGGTACCTGGACGGTGGCACGTGCGGCGCAGCAACATGGTGTCGACAAGTTCGTGATGATTTCCACCGACAAAGCGATCAATCCTACCAATGTGATGGGTGCGAGCAAACGCCTGGCCGAAATGGTTTGTCAGGCGTTGCAGCCTTCCGGCACCATGCGATTCGTAATGGTGCGTTTTGGCAACGTGCTGGGTAGTACCGGTAGTGTGATTCCCACCTTCCGCGCGCAAATTGCACGGGGCGGGCCGATCACGGTGACACACCCTGAAATCACGCGCTACTTCATGTCTATTCCGGAAGCAGCGCAACTGGTGTTGCAGGCTGGACTGATGGGGCAAGGCGGCGAGATCTTCGTTCTGGAAATGGGTGAACCGGTGAAGATCATCGATCTGGCGAAGGACTTGATACGTTTGTCCGGTTTCACCGAAGATGAAATCAAGATCGAATTCACCGGCCTGCGTCCGGGTGAAAAACTCTATGAAGAATTGTTGGCGGACAGCGAGCATACTTTGCCCACACCTCATCCCAAGCTGCGCATCGCGCAGGCACGGCAGGCCGATGCGGCGTGGCTGACGCAAATTCTGGAGTGGGTGTCTGCAACGGTCATGGCAGATGACGCAGTGCGCGCGGCACTCACTCAGTGGCTGCCGGAATACCAGCCAAATTCTCAAGCTTCGATACGCGAAGTTTCTTCTGTCCAGAGTCCCTCGACTTCGCTCGGGACAAACTTGTCAAAGGTGGGTGGCCAACCGTGAAATTGATCGCTGTTCCAGTCTTGCTGCAATACAATGTTTTGTTTGGGTTGACTGTTAACTTGTGCGGTTTTTTTCTTTCATGAATACGATGTTGTTTGCGGGCATCAAGGTGGACCAGAATCATGGCTAAACTCTCCGTCGTCGTCATCACCAAAAACGAGGCGGATAACATTCGCGCTTGTCTGGAATCGGTAGCGTGGGCGGATGAAATCGTCGTGGTAGATTCCGGCAGTAGCGATGACACTGTAAATATTTGCAAAGTGTTGGGTGCTCAGGTGCATACGACTACGGATTGGCCTGGATTTGGCTTGCAAAAAAATCGCGCTTTATTGCATGCAACGGGTGAATGGGTATTATCACTGGATGCAGATGAGCGAGTAACACCCGAGCTTCGTCTAGAAGTAGAGGCCGCAATAAAGGATCCGCATGGCCACACTGCTTTTCGTTTGCCCAGGCTTTCAAGTTTCTGCGGCCGATATATGCGTCATTCCGGCTGGCATCCGGACTATGTCACGCGACTTTTTCATCGCGGAGATGCAAGATTTTCCGATGATCTGGTGCACGAACGCTTGATTGTGGACGGGCCGGTTGGAAAACTGAGCCAGTCTTTGTTGCATGAAACTTTCCAGGATCTGGATGAACTGTTGACGAAAATCAACCAGTATTCGACGGCCGGCTCTCAAATGCTGAGCGAAAAAGGTAAAACAGCAACACTGAAAAAAGCTGTCAGTCATGCAATTTGGGCTTTTTTCCGCACTTACATATTACGCGCGGGTTTTCTTGATGGCAGGGAAGGGTTCATGTTGGCAGTTTCGACAGCCGAGAGTACATATTATCGCTACGCGAAGCTAATGTTGCTAAATAAGCGTTGATATTCACATGCCCGAAACTATCCATATCATTGAGCCGACATTGATGAGCGAAACCGGTCATTGTTACAGCTTCTTGACCAGCCTCTGCAAAGTCAGCAAGGAGTTGCCATTGTGTTTGTGGGTCAACCGCAACGCCGACGTTGCATTTACCGGGGAAAACGTACAGGTCAAAAGACACTTCCACAGCAAAATTCGCAGGCTTCAATGCTTTGGATTGTATAAAAAGTTGCTGGAAGCCCCAGGGAAATTATTTATTTCAACAGCGGGCATAACCGACCTGATTCTCCTGAACTTGGCATCGAGAGGAAAGATAGCACGAGGGAAGGTATATCTCTATTTTCATTGGCTCAACATCAGCGACAAGAAACTTGCCTACCTAAGAAAAATAGCGCGAAAACAGCCAAACCTCATGATTCTTGCGCCGACGTCCACGGTTATAAATACCTTTCAGGAAGCAGGTTTTGAAAATGCCCGCTTGGTGCCCTACCCTATTTCCGAGCAAATCCAGCATAGCAAAGTGGAACATAACGACTTTACCGGGCTATTATATGCAGGGGCGGCACGGCAGGATAAGGGAATTTCAGCTGTTGTCGATTTGGTTGAATATATGTGCAAACTGGGGCTGCAGATTTCCTTCAGGCTGCAAAATTCTCCAGATCATCGTGGAAAGTATGATGCGGTCACCAAAGCAGAGATTCAGCGCTTGGAAAAAATCCCATATCCGTATCTTCAACTCTTCCCCGAAACGCTGATGCCAGACGAATACGCCAGTCTTTTTGTTGGCGCAATTTGTATTCAGTTATACGACGCGTCTGTATTTTCCGACCGAATCAGCGGCGTAACATTGGACGCCCTTTCTGCAGGTAGTCCAATTGTAACCACAGCAGGAACGTGGACTGCGCGGATGGTGCAACGATTTAATGCAGGCGTAATAATCGATAGCCCCGAACCCGAAAAAACACTGTCCGCGATACAAGAAATCATTGCCGAGTATACGCTATACAACAAAAACGCCTACAAGGCCGGTCTGATCCTGCAGCAGGAAAACAGCGCGAAATTTCTGTTTAACACCTTGGTAGAACAGCCGGGTTAACAACAGTATGATCTGCTCAACCCCTCACTCATGCGGCTCGCGGATATGAAATGAAAACCGCCAATCTGGTTGAAAACCCATCAAGCATCCTGGTAGTCATTACTCGGCGGATCGGCGACGTGCTCCTGACCACGCCGATGATCCGTTCCTTGCGCCTTGCATGGCCCAAAGCCAGGATAGATGCGCTGGTATTCGCTGGTACTGAAGGCGTGCTTGCCGCCAATCCCGATCTCAACCAAGTCATCACTGTCCCAGAGCGGCCGACACTGCGCCAGCACCTGCGCCTTTTGCTGCGCTTGTGGCGCAGCTACGATCTGGCACTGTCGATGATGCCAAGTGACCGCCCAACTTTTTATGCCATCATTGCCGGCAAACACCGTGTCGGATTTATCTTTGCAGGCGGCAAACACCTATGGAAAAAATGGCTGCTGTCGCAGTCAGCACAGTTTGACAACATCAACACACATACCGTGTTGATGAATCTCAAGCTCGCTGATTTGCTCGGCGTGCGGCGCTGCCATGAAGTAGTGGCGGCATGGCACGCGGAAGACAAGGCGGCAGTGCGCAAAGTGCTGCCTTTCGATCCTGAGGCGCAAGCTTATGCGGTACTGCATGTTTATCCGATGTACGCCTACAAAGCTTGGCGAAGCGAAGCGTGGGAGGAGTTGGCCCAATGGCTAAATGGTCAGGGCATGCGCGTGGTATTAACCGGAGGCAAAAGCGCGGACGAGGTCGCCTATGTGCGCCGTTTGATGGGCCTGCTGCCGAGCAATACGGTTGATGTTGCCGGTAAGTTGAACCTTGCCGGAGTGGCGTATTTGCTGAGCAAAGCGCGTGCCTACGTCGGCCCTGATACCGTGGTCACCCACCTTGCTGCGGCGTCGGGCACCCCTACTGTCGCATTGTTCGGGCCGTCCAACCCGGTGAAATGGGGGCCGTGGCCCAAGGGTTACGACGAAGACCGCAACCCCTACAAGATGCGTGGCACGCAGCAAGTGAACAACGTGGTGTTGCTGCAAGGCAGCGGCGATTGCGTGCCGTGCATGGAGGAAGGTTGCGAGCGCCATATCGCCAGTTTGAGCGACTGCTTGCAGAATCTGCCGGCCTCAAGTGTGATTAATGAACTGTGCAAATTATTGAATATAAAGCATTAGCAATGTTGCTTTTGTATTAATGTGGGCATTGCGTGCTGGATAGTACTGAAAAGCTGGCTGTGAATCGCTACCTTTCGGTAGTGCATGAAAACAAGCCATCACACTATTCTCTTTGCATATCACCTGTCATGGCATACTGAATCTGATACAAGCGCGCATAAACGCCGTCCCTTGCCAGTAGTTCCTGGTGCGTGCCAATCTCGACTATCTCGCCCTTTTGCAGCACGACTATCCGGTCCGCTTTTTCTATGGCGGACAATCGATGTGCGATGACCAGTATGGTGCGACCCAGCATCAAAGTTTCCAGCGCAGCTTGCATATGGCGTTCTGACTCACTGTCCAGTGCGGAAGTGGCTTCGTCGAGGATAAGGATGGGAGCATCTTTAAGAATGGCGCGTGCTATAGCGATCCGTTGGCGCTGGCCACCGGAAAGTTTTACACCTCGCTCACCGACCAACGTGTTCAATCCCTGCGGCATGTCGCGAATAAATTCCATGGCATGCGCGGCTTGTGCGGCGGCGATGATTTCCGTCTCCGGGACTTCGCGCATCTGGCCGTAGGCGATATTCGCGGCAATCGTGTCGTTAAACAACTCGACCTCCTGGCTCACCAGCGCAATATTGGCGCGTAAGCTGGCCAGCGTAAGATCGGCTAGATTATGCCCATCCAGTGTGATGCGCCCGCTACTTGGGAGATAGAAGCGCGGAACCAGATTGGCCAACGTACTCTTGCCACTACTGGATGCGCCCACCAGAGCGACGGCTTGTCCCGTCGGGATTTCCAGGCTAATGTCGCTCAATGCCAGCCTATCATCCTGCTGGTAAGACAGGCTCACGTGCTCGAACCCTATCCGCCCGCTGGCGCGTCCGATAGTCACTTCCCCGGTATTGATTTCCCCGGGGGTATCAAGCAATTTAAATACACTTTCAGATGCTGCCAGTCCGCGTTGCAAAAACTCACTTATCCCCGTCATGCGCTTGATAGGAGCGGGTCAACATCAACATGGCCGCGATAAACGAAAGGAAACCGCCAACAGTGGTTTCATCGCTGCGTGCCTGAATGGTGGCGAGATATACGATAACGGACAATGCCACTGCGGCGACCATTTGTACCAAGGGCACATTGGCCGCTGCTGCCATCGCCAGCTTCATGGTGTGGCGGCGCACCCCAGTTGGCTTGGTCGTTAAATCGATCGCTCTCATACTGCTGTCCGCCGAACAGTTTAACCACCTTGTGCGCGGCAACGCTTTCCTCGATCACTTGTGTGATATCACCCATCGCAAGTTGTGCATCACGGCTGGAATTACGCAAGCGAGCGTTTATGATTCTTAGAATTATTGCAATGATGGGCACCATCACCAGACTGAGCAAAGTCAGCTTCCAGTTGAGGTAGAAAAGCCAGCCGAGTAACCCGACGATGATGATGGAGTCGCGAATAGAAACGGTAACAACGCTGGTGGCCGCACTGGCTACTTGGGTGACATCAAAGGTCAGCTTCGAAATAAGATTGCCTGTTGCGTGGTCGTCATAATAGCGTGTTGGCAAGGTGAGCAGCTTGTGAAACATCTCGGCGCGCAAATCCATGACAACTTTGTTGCCGACCCAACCGATTGCATAAGTACCAACGAATGAGGCGACTCCACGCACGAAGAAAATCAGCAAAATGATCAACGGAGCAAGCTTGATGACGGTGTCATCCTTGTGTATGAAAGTGCCGTCCAGCATAGGTTTCAGCAAAGCAGGAAGCAACGGCTCGGTTGCGGCAGTCACCGCCATGCCAAGGATGGATATCGCAAAGGTGCGCCAATAAGGTTTGACGTAACCGAGAAGCCGAATATAGAGCTGGGCGCTGGTAAGATTCATGGCGCGCACTTTAGCAGAAAATGACCCCACTGACTTTCTTGCACTTTCAAATACGGCTTCACCCAAAAAGGTGACGCAGCAATGACACCATTATCTGAATTCAATTTAACGATTTCAGTCGGGTAGGTTATATTTCAACCAACCTATCTATTTGTAAGCAGCATTTTGGATAGCAAAGAACCCGCACATTTTGAGATGTAAAGTAGTGCTAAAATTTTTCTACGGTTAGCGATATACCAATTCTCCTTAATTAGGATTATGTCTCGCTGAATTTTGTGGGCTCCTCGTGCGAGCAATATAAACCCCATGCTTTTGGCTAATGCCAATAGGTTTGCCTCGATCTTTTGTCCCGGCCAAATTTCCTGTGTTTCCGTTTCAATGTGTATTATATAAACATGATCCAATATGTCATGTATTCCCTCAAGTACTTCATAAGAATAACCCTCGACATCCACCCAAACGGCAACAGTTTTTTTATTGGGATATTCTTGCGTCAAATATGAATCTATTCGTACCGCACCAATGGATACTTCCTTAATTTCCATACCCTGCTCAGTACGCCTTAATGCGGAACTTGTTCCCCTATTGAATTTTGTGCTGTCACATTTTGGTAGTTGTAGGAAGAAAGGTCGATTGCCAGGCTGATTTGAAATTAATCGATGCTCGACTCTAATCCCCAGCTTTTGCAGCTCAACATCATTAAGCATATCCGAATAATTATTTGGATTTCCCTCAAATGCAACAACATCCGCCGTTGGAACAAGTTTGGTAAATTTCTTTGAGTCTGAACCATCCATGCTTCCTACATCAAATATTAGATCTGGTTTCAGCAGCCAAAGCAGTGTATGAAATGCATACTTTGTTTTCAAAACAATTGGAATCATATTCAATTAGACATGTGTAATTTCAATGCGTAAATTTATGATTTACTGAAATGTAAATAACATTTCCAAGTGCTATTTGGCTAAAATCTGGCTGGTCTTAACCATCGATGCGCGAGAACTTGTGGAAATCTCTGTTTGATAGCGATGCTAATTGTGACCTTTCCCGCTTCTTCAAGGTAATTGCGCCTATGAGTAAACCGGCAACAAGCATGAATTGCTCAATCATGTGATTCCGGAAAATTGAGTCAAAAAGTGCGCGGAAAGCAAACATAACAACCAACAACACAAGCGCAAAACCGAGCGGTTCCTTGTATTCCTTCCAAGCCCGCCATCCAGTGTGCGCTAACAGGAAAAGGAATGTTGCCCACAATATCAAACCCGGAAAGCCAAAATTCAGGCCAAAATCAAGCCATCCATTGTGGCTATGCGCCATGCCTGCATGACCGTACTTGGCCAGCTCCAGGCGATGGAAAGTTTCGCGCGAAATTTCAGTACCCCAAGGGTGAACCAGTAGCATGCGCCAGGCTTCGTGTGCCCAGGCTATGCGGTTATATGCGGAAAGGTCGACGGGTTCCCCGCTAGGTGTTAATGGCAAGTCATCTCCGGTGCTATTCAACCAGAGTGTGTCGCGGTCAATATCCCAAGCAATGGGTATTGTTTCAACAAAATTTTTCCAGCGCGAGTCACTTTTTAATGCAATGCCGACATATGCTGAAATAAGTACAGTACCGATTGTGAAGACTGCAGCTAGCCGTTTTCGAGAATAAATATTGCGTAGTTCAGATAACATCATTACCCCACCAAGTATGAATGCCAATAGCATTGTCAGTAATCCATTCCTGGATGATGCTGTAACCAAGGCGAAAACCGACATTCCAAGCACAAAACTGGCTGCCCATATAGAAACGGGTAATAGCGGGGTTCTCTTACCTACTCTGCTTAGCATATCAGCAACCAATAGTGGTTCGAGCAAGGCAATCGCGTAACCAATGTTGGCGGTGTGGTCTGTGATACCGAGATCGTGGGTTACGAAGGTTCTCTGGAGCAACATGTCATAAAGCACAGCCGAACTATTTACGGCTATGAGCAATGTTATTGGGATGGCAACGACCAGCGCTATAACAGATGAAGGTTTGCGCAGTTGCGCGCCCATAAGCATGGCAGCCAACCCGATCCCAATGACAAAGGACAGCGTTGTAGTGAGCCATTGTCCTTTCCACTCCAATAGCGATTGACTGGATTGATCGGCAATAAATAGGGCAATGACTAACATCCATGCCTGCAAAACCGAGTAAATTGTCAACGCGGAAATAAGCTCGCTTTGCTGCTGTCGCAAGGCAGTTAAAAATGCGCTTGCAGAAATCAAGAAAGCTGTGACCAACAAGAAAAGACGTAATGCCATGACATGAGGGAGAGTGTAGACGAAAAGCAGCATGCTGCTAAGTGCAAGTAACGCCCATGTCTGCGGGTTTATTCGGCTGTGATTCATGGCTGGCGCTTTAGCAGAAAAGATCCATCGTAAGCCCTCACAAAGTGAAATGGTGGGTGAATAATTATGTAAACAAAAAATTGAAGCACTTGTTCCTTTTTACCAACCATAGCCTGATAATTTCTTTAATTCTGCGCTTGAGATTATTTTTGTAATAAGTGCCCGCCGCGCCCCCAACCCCGCAAATTACAGGAGGGACACTAAACATTATTTTTTGAAACTTACCTTTCAAGATCACGTCGCGAAAGCAATGTTCAAGACTAAGCCCCTGCTCGCCTCCAACATCTAAATATGTGGAGGCTAAATTTTCCAAATAGAACGATTTACTGACCAGATAGAATCGGGTATCTACGTAAGAGAATTGGGTTTTCTTAAAAGAAAAAACATTAGAAAAATAACCCTTACACAAAAATGTTCCGTTCCAATTGTCAAGGCATTCAAAAAAATTCTCAACCCATAACTTGGCTGTGCATTTGGCAAAAAAGTCCGATTGCTTGAGATAAGCTGAGTTCTGCAGTGCATAATTTACAATCTCACCCTCACCATATCCTTTCCCATACAGACCAACCAATTTTTTATTATTTTCGAAAAACAAACATTCAATATTTGCTTTGGGGAAATGCTCAAAAATTATTTTAGAGAAATCAAAATTAGATCCATCGCATATAACTAAATGTAAATCCGGCGAAATAGCTAACCATTTTTCTATTGATTCAATGGTTAATCTAATACGAGAATTTTCATTTTTTAGAGAAACAGACTGATCTGAAACAATCACGCAAGAAGTTAAAAGAATGGGAGGCAAATTAGATTTCATGATGTCCTCATGTATAAGACTCGCAATTATCACTGATAGTGAGTTTATCAAATTCGAAACGACGCAATAGATAAGCTTCGAATTCAGATATATCCACGTTATGCGGGGTGCCAAGTCTCTGAGCAAGGGCGCGGCCAGCCGCATATTGGAATAACTGATTACCAAGCCCGCCATTTAGGCGCGTAATTACGATCTGCATTTGCAATGCCGATGACATGTAGGCTAAACCAGCCGCCGCAGAATGCGGCGTTTCATCGCACGGAAAGATCGGGATAAAAAGCTCTTCTTGCTGTCCCCATACGCCAACTCGCTATCCCAGTTAGATTGAACACATACGCCGAGATAGATTTGGCTTAATGCCTTGTCGGTTTCACCAGACTTTTTTGCGTCACGAAACTGCTCCTCGTAGTGATAGCAACGGAATAACGTTTCAACAGGCCACAGTTCAATGGATTTAAATTTAAGTAAGGCCTCACCATACCAACGCATTTCTGATGGAAAAAGTTTTATCGCCTCGAGGAAATTCATGCCGCGGGGTTCAAGGAATATTTCTGCAAGGTCAGCCCAAACCCGTCGACTCCACACCACTGGCAAGGGACCGAAATCATATTGTCTTCCGGTGCGCCCGAAGATTTCCATGATCACCTTGCATTCCGCATCTCTATTGCGCGCGATCCTGGAATGCTGATGCAAAGCCCCGAATAAACGAAGCTCCACGCTTTCATTCATCACCGTGTAGGGAATCCCGCCGGGTGCCAGAAAGTCTTCCTTGTTGAAGTCACGGATAAAATAGGCATCCGAATCGATGCAGAGATAATTTTCACAAATTCCAAGCCGCCAGAATTCCGACTTCACGATCTGCTGCGATAAGCCACCGGGCAGTGCGAATAAATCACTTTGATTGAGGGAAGAATTTTCCGCAACGATTTCCTCGTCCGCCAAAAATGTCACCCCTTCGTTGCCAACGATGTCCCTGAATAATGGCAAATCATCAGACGGGCAAGAAAGATAAAACGGCAAGTTGCCGAGATTAAAGTGGCGAACACTTTCTGCAAGGCGCTTGGCCCGCTGTACGTCGCGATGATATGACTTGCAGTAAAGAACGATGTCTTTCATTTAATGTATGGAGAAGTGTGAATGTCAGGTGCGCAATGGTCTGCGCGTTAAACTTTCACGAGCCAAAGCGATAATCTGGCGCGTAGCGGTTTCGGAAGTATAAGGGGAAGGAACTCCCGAGTCGGCCAAGTCGTCGCGCATCCAGCGAGCGTGCAACTCTTCGAGGGCCGATGCTATAGAATCCCCGTCGTCTGCTTTTACCGCCCAGTGCCCCAGCTCGTGCAGCATGCGCTCCATTTGCGGGTTATGCCAAACCAGCGCCAGGATCGGTCGTTGCGTCCAAAGATATTCGTACATTTTCGAGGGAATATATTCTTCACAGACAGGAATGGTGCCGTGCAACAACAACAGGCAATCGACAGCGTTCATGCGCTTGATGACTTGCTCCCTGCCGCTCTCTCCGGTTTTCGGGTCAGTCTCAAGACGGCCAAACTGCTCAACCATCGAAGGGTGGGAAAAGTCACGCAAGGCACGTGCAGAAACGGGATCGATGCCGCCGCCGTATAGATGCAGGCGGATATGCTCTGCCCATAGCGGATTTCTTTCCAAAACCCGGCGCAGACCCAGCAAAAAAAACTCCAGATTGCGCGTTTCCGCCAACGATCCGAAGTGCCCGATTACCAGATGTTTGCTGCGCCGGTAAGGCGGCCGAACAAATTCCGGGGGATTCGAACCGGGGAGAAGGCAATGTCCGCGTTCGCCAAGTTCCGGATGTCGTGCTCGTGCCCGCGCCAAGGCTTCTTCGGTAAACCACCAAACAACATCGGCATATTTGCAAATTATGCCTTCCAGCCAGCCTGAGAAGCGCACGCGTGTATTTTTCGGTTGAACATCGAGAATCATGGGGTCATGGATTTCAGCTATCCACGGCAGGCCGAACCTGCGTGACAGCCAATAGCCCGCCAAGTGAGCCGAATAAGCACCGCCGGTGGAGTAGATAAGTTCTGGCTTGCGCGCCTTGATAATGCGCGCGCCGGCGATATAAGCCGTAATTGCCCATGACCAATGGGTTTCAATACGTATGAAAAGTTTTTCAATCAGGATGAAAGGCAATAGCACCAGAGAAATTATAGTCATTACGATCCGGTAAATGACCCGAGAAAAGATTCTCTGTTTCAGGTAGTGGCGTAGATCAAAGCGTAAAGCCACCGGCCCTGCCGGCAGGACTTGATGATGCTCGACCACTTTATCCTTTTTTCCTGTAATTGCGCTTACCACAATCGGCTCTACGCCAAGGTTGAGCAGGTGCGGGATTTTATCCGTGATGGTCTGGCTTGCCGCGCGCCCATCCATGTTGAAGCCGTGTGAAAGTACCAGCCAAACTTGTCTATTGTTGTCGCTCATACTAATTTTTATTTTCAATAACCATCGGGGTTTGTTCTAGTTGACATTGGCAAATTGGATTCGGTGCAACTGCGCATACACACCGTTCTTTGCCAACAATTCACGGTGCGTGCCTGTCTCGACGATCTCGCCCTTTTGCAGCACGACGATGCGATCCGCTTTTTCGATTGTGGATAAACGGTGCGCGATAACCAGCGAAGTGCGTCCCTGCATCAAGGTTTCAAGCGCGGCCTGGACATGCCGTTCTGATTCGCTGTCCAGGGCGGAAGTAGCTTCGTCGAGAATCAGGATGGGGGCATTTTTGAGAATGGCGCGTGCGATTGCGATGCGCTGACGCTGGCCTCCGGAAAGTTTTACACCGCGCTCCCCGACCAGCGTGTTCAATCCCTCCGGCATGTCGCGTATAAATTCCATCGCATGGGCGGCTTGTGCGGCGGCAATGATTTCCGTCTCCGGCACTTCGCGCATCTGGCCGTAGGCGATATTGGCGGCAATCGTGTCGTTAAACAATACCACTTCCTGGCTTACCAGCGCGATGTTGGCACGCAGGCTGGTCAGGGTGAGATCGGCGAGATCATGACCATCCAGCGTGATGCGTCCGCTACTGGGCAAGTAAAAGCGCGGAACCAGATTCGCCAGGGTACTCTTTCCGCTGCCGGATGCGCCAACCAGCGCGACCGCCTGTCCCGCCGGAATTTCCAGGCAGATGTCGCGCAATGCCAGCCGGTCATCCTGCTGGTAGGACAGGCTCACGTGTTCGAAATTGATCCGACCAATGGCGCGTCCTATAGCCACATTGCCAACATTAATTTCACTGGGGGTGTCAAGCAATTCAAATATGCTTTCCGATGCCGCCAGCCCTCGTTGCAAATATTCACTCACTCCAGTCAGGCGCTTGATCGGAGCGGTCAGCATCAGCATGGCTGCAATAAAAGAAAGGAATCCCCCGACAGTTGTTTCATCGTTGCGTGACTGCACAGTGGCAAGATAGACGATGACGGACAATGCTACGGCGGCGATCATCTGCACGATAGGCACATTGGCTGCGGCTGCCATCGTTTGTTTCATGATGTAGCGGCGCACCCAGTTGGTTTTATCGCTAAAACGCTCATTCTCGTATTGCTGCCCGCCAAACAGTTTGACCACTTTGTGCGCGGCAACGCTTTCCTCGATCACTTGGGTGATATCGCCCATCGCGCGTTGCGAACTGCGGCTGGCATCACGCAGGCGAGCGTTGATGATTTTCAGGATGTACGCAATGATCGGTAACATCACCAAACTGAGCAGTGTGAGCTTCCAGTTGAGATAGAACAGCCAGCCGAGTAGTCCGACGATGATGATGGAATCGCGGACCGAAACTGTCACGATGTTGGTGGCTGCTGCGGTCACCTGTGTAACATCGAAAATCAACTTGGAGATGAGATTTCCAGTGGCGTGATCATCATAAAACCGTGTGGGAAGCGTCAGCAGTTTGTGGAACATCTCTTCGCGCAAATCCATCACAACCTTGTTGCCGACCCAACCGATAGCATAAGTTCCAATGAATGAAGCGACACCACGCACGAAAAAAATCACCAAAATGATCAGCGGTGCAAGTTTGATGACGGTGTCATCCTTGTGAACGAAAGTGCCGTCCAGCATGGGCTTCAGCAAAGCCGGCAGCAACGGTTCGGTTGCCGCCGTTATCGCCATACCCAAAATGGATATCGCAAAGGTGCGCCAATAAGGTTTGACGTAGCCGAGAAGGCGTAAATAGAGCTGAGTGCTGGTAAGATTCATGGCGCGCACTTTAGCAGAAAACACTCTATCCAGCTTCTTGCCATATGCAGCACAGTATTACGGCGCAGGAATAGCAACAAGCAAAAGACGGCCGATTTTCATCGAATGTACAAAAATATCTGATACGCTGCTTTTCAGATAAACACGGCGGAGAAATGCAATGGCGATTTACGCGGTAGGCGACGTTCAGGGCTGTCATGCCGAACTATTGCAGTTGCTCAATCGAATTGGATTCGATCAGGCGACGGACCAGCTCTGGCTGGTCGGCGACCTGGTGAATCGCGGGCCTGGTTCATTGGAAGTGTTGCGGCTGGTCAAATCGCTGGGCGATAGCGCGATCACTGTGCTCGGCAACCACGACCTGCACCTGCTCGCCGTCGCGGAAGGTGTGGCGGAACTGAACCGCAACGACACGCTGGACGAGATACTCGATGCGCCGGATCGCGACGAACTGTTGCACTGGCTGCGCAACCAGCGCCTGCTGCATGCGCAAGGCGGCTTCGTGCTCGTCCACGCCGGGCTGCTGCCGCAATGGAGCGTGGCGCAGGCCCAGAGCCTTGCGCGCGAAGTCGAAGCCGCCTTGCGCGGCGACGACTACGCCACCTTCCTCTCGCGCATGTACGGCAACACACCGCACAACTGGGACGAGAGCCTGTCCGGCTACAAACGCCTGCGCGTCATCGTCAACGCCTTCACCCGGATGCGCATCTGCACGCAAGAGGGCGAGATGGAATTCAGATTCAAAGGCGAAGTGGAGAATATCCCCGCAGGGTACATGCCGTGGTTCGACATCCCCAAGCGCGCCAGCCGCGATGCCACCGTCATCGTCGGCCACTGGTCGGCGCTCGGTCTGCTGCTCAAAAAAAATGTCATCGCGCTCGACACCGGCTGCCTGTGGGGAGGCCCGATGAGTGCAATTAGACTGGAAGACCGGCAACTCTTCCAGGTGAGCTGCAACAACCCGGTGGCGAAGCATTGGTAATCCTGAGAACCGCAGGTAAGCCACTTGTAGGTCCGGCTAGTTACCCCTTATCAGCTACCACCAATAACCTCTGCATCATCTGCTCCGCCTGCCTTGCATAACCGCCACCGAACAGGTTGGCGTGGTTGAGGATATGGTACAGGTTATACAGGTTGCGGCGCGTGGCGTAGCCCATATCCAGCGGGTACGCGGCGCGATACGCGGCGTAGAAATCCGCACTGTACCCGCCGAATAGTTCCGTCATAGCGAGGTCAGCTTCACGGTCGCCGTAATAGGCCGCTGGATCGAAGATCGTCGGCGTTCCATCCGCAAGAAAAGCGTGGTTGCCGCTCCACAGGTCGCCATGCAGCAGCGAGGGTTGCGGGGCATAGCCGACGAAGAAGGCAGGCAACGCGTCCAGCAACTTTTCTCCCAAGGTCTGCAACTGGCCGCCGTAGCCGTTTTCCGCCGCAAGCCGCAGTTGAAAACCCAATCGCTGTTCGCGCCAGAACGTCACCCAATCATTCGTCCATTTATTCGGTTGCGGTGTCGTGCCGATGAAGTTGTCTTGCGAAAAACCAAAGCTTTTTCCTTCACAGCGATGCAACGCAGAGAGTTGTTCGCCGAGCAGCTTTGCATCGCCGCGCGAACTCAATTCCAGATATTCCAGTACCAGATAGCTTTGCCTTCCTGCGCTACCGTGCGCGATGGGGCGCGGCACGCGGATCGTGTTCGTTGCGGCGATTGCGTTGAGTCCTTCTGCTTCGGCAGCGAACCCTGTCCTGAGCCCAGTCGAAGGGATCGGCAGATGCTGTGCGTCGTTGAGTTTGAGGAAATAGCGTGAACCGTCTGTTCCTTCTAGGCGATAAGCATCGTTGATGCTACCGCCGCCGACCGGTGTCGATTTGCTTAGAGTGAAGGAACAAAGCGTCTCATTGCTGATGACGGTGGAGAGGTGGGCGGTGAGGCTGGGGTTCATGATCCTGACGAAATCAATTGTCCACGAAATTCACGAAACAAAACAAATTAATTTGGCGTAGAGATTTGCTCATTGAGTAACAATCATCATCACGATCTATATCTAAAGTTTTCGTGTCTTTCGTGATCTTCGTGGACTAATAGCCGTTACAGCTTGATGCTGCGTCCGAAGCTCTGCTCGTACAAGCCCATCAGCTCGTCGCGCGTGTAGCTGTGGTTCTGGCCGCCGCGGTTGGCGATCTTGAGCGAGCCCATCAGCGAGGCGAGGCGTCCGGTGGTTTCCCAGTCCCAACCTTTCTGGATGCCGTACAGCAGACCGGCGCGATAGGCGTCGCCGCAGCCGGTGGGGTCGACGATGGCTTTTGGTTTGGGCGCGGGGATGGCGATCTGTTTGCCGCCGGTGTAGATGAGTGAACCGTCCCCGCCCAGCGTAACGATCAGCGCCTTGACGCGTTGCGCGATCTCGTCCAGCGTCTTGCCGGTCTTGTCTTGCAGCAGCTTGGCTTCGTAATCGTTCGCGGTGACGTAAGTGGCCTGCTCGACGATCCTCAATAGTTCCGCGCCTGAGAACATCGGCATGCCCTGACCCGGATCGAACACGAAGGGGATGCCAAGATCGGCAAATTCCAGCGCGTGCTGGAGCATGCCCTCGCGACCGTCCGGAGAGACAATGCCCAGTGTGACTTCTTTCGCCGAGGCGACGCTGTTCAGGTGCGACTGGCTCATTGCGCCGGGATGGAAAGCGGTGATCTGGTTATCGTCGAGATCGGTGGTGATGAAGGCTTGGCCGGTGAAATGGCCTGTTACATGGCGGATATGAGTTTGCGCTAAACCGAGATTTTCCAGGCGTGAGGCGTAAGGCGCGAAATCGTCGCCCACCGTCGCCATGATCAGCGGGCTGCCGCCCAGCATCTGCAGGTTGTAGGCGATGTTGCCCGCGCATCCGCCGTATTCGCGGCGCATCTCCGGAACCAGAAAGGCGACATTGAGGATGTGGATCTGTTCGGGGAGGATGTGATTTTTGAATTGGTCTTTGAACACCATGATGGTGTCGTAAGCCATCGAACCGCAAATCAGTGTGTGCATCGGAATACCCCAGCCGTGTTGTGAATGTGCGAATTGTAGCATCAGGGAAGCCCTGCAAAAGTGGCGGAGACAGATGTTCGTTGGTTGCCTGGCGCCTTGAAATCCCTGATAATTCGCACGTTGTTGGCGCAGTAGGGTTGGCGCGGCTCGCCAGGCAAATTTTTTTCAGGAAAAATCCATTTCGGGTTCAACCCAAACTATAGTCACGATCACCGGCGAAACTATCCAGATGAACATCAATTTCCAGCGCGCGGTTGACCGATATGTGGGTGTGCCGATCTGCGCTTTGCTTTCGCTGGTGAATTTTGTCCTGCCCAACGAACCCGACGGTACGCCGCCGAAAAATATCCTGATCATCCTGCTGTCCGAAATGGGCAGCCTGGTGCTGGCGCATCCGATGTTCATGCGCCTGAAGCAGCAATACCCGGAAGCCAACATCCATGTGCTGATGTTCGCCAAGAACCGCGAAGTGCTCGACCTGCTCGGCGTGGTCCCCCATGAGCACGTGTTGACGCTGAATGACAGTTCCCTGAAGGGGTTGGTGAGTGACAGCCTCAAAGCGATCCGTATGATGCGCAAACTCAAGATCGACACGGTGATCGATTGCGAACTGTTCGCGCGCATCAGCAGCATTTTCTCGTACTTGTCCGGCGCATCGATAAGAGTGGGTTTTCATCGCCATGCCCAGGAGGGTCTGTATCGCGGCTCTTACATCAACCGCCCGGTGCTGTATAACCCCTACCGGCATTTGACGCAGCAATTTTTGACGCTGGCCTCTGCACTGGAATCCACGACCGATCCGGTCGCCAAGCTTTTGCCCGCGCCTTATACCGGAAAAACACCGGTGCTGGAATTTTCCCGTGAGGAATTGGAAGAAATACACAGGGAGCTGCACAATTTCTTTCCGGCGATCAAAGACAAAAAACTGGTGCTGATCTATCCGAGCGGCGGCATCCTGCCGATACGCGCCTGGCCGCTGAAAAGCTATTTCCAGTTGAGCAAGACTTTGCTGGACGAAGGCTATGCGGTTGGCGTGATCGGCATGAAGGGCGACCGGGAGATCGCGCAGGCCGTGGTGGATCACTGCAAAAGCCCGGCTTGCATCAATCTGGCGGGATACACCAGGACGGTGCGTCATCTGTTGGCGGTGTTCCATCGCGCCGCGCTGCTGGTCACCAACGATGGCGGGCCCGGACAATTCGCCGCGCTCACGCCGCAGCTTCCCGCGATCATCTTTTTCGGTCCCGAGACACCGGTATTGTATAAATCGCTGGGCGACAATGCCTATTGCTTCCACCGCCAACTGCCCTGCTCGCCCTGCTTGACCGCATATAACCACCGCACCTCGCCCTGCGATGGCGATAACCAATGCCTGAAGCAGATCACGGTCGAACAGGTATTGGCAAAAGCCCGCGAGATGCTGGCCGGGGTGAAAGATGTTGCGTCGCATGATCGGCGACTCGCATGAATCTGATCGCGCGACTCGCGGGGCATCCATTGATGGCCTGGTTCTTCAAAAAACGCTTCATCAAATTCGGCACTGTCGGCGCGTCCGGCATAGTGGTCAACCTGGGCGTGTTGTATCTCTGCCAGGAATTTCTGTTTGTTGCCATCCGGACCACGAGTATGCGGCTCAACGCCTCTCTGGCCGTGGCGATCTTCTTCGCAACCGTCAATAACTTTTTCTGGAACCGCGCCTGGACCTGGAGTGATCGCAAGCATCATCCCGACAAGCACCTGCTGCTCCACTTTGGTCAATATGCGTTGGCTTGTTGGGTGGGCATCGTGTTGCAGGTGCTGTTGACCAAACTGTTCGTAGTCTATTTGCACTATCTCGTCGCCAATGCGTTGGCCATCGTGCTGGCCAGCGTATTCAACTTTCTGGTGAATAATTTCTGGACGTTCCGCAGCCATAGACCGGTGGATGAGATCGCGTTGCCCATTATTCCCGAGCCTGAGCCGGACTCTGAACAGGAAATCGGCAACAAATGAAATTAACCGGACCCGGCTTGCGTACGGCATGGTATGTGTTGGCCAGCCTGCTGGCGGTGTTCACTTACTTCTATGGCCTCGACAGCCAGCACATTCCAAAGAACGGCGACGAATATCCGTATGAACATATCACGCGGCTGACCGCCGACAGCGGCAAATTGCTGCCGCTGCAATCGCAGTTGGACAACATGCGCAACACCAAGCCGCCGCTGCTGTTCTGGCAGGGTATCGCATCCACCGGTTGGGGCAAGAACTGGACGTTGTGGGATTTGCGCTACCCGAGCGTGATCTACACATTGCTTACTGCGACGATGCTGTTCATGCTTGGCTGGAAGCTGCCTAATCGTACAAAGGCGGACAAACTTGAGACCGGCTTCATTGCAGCGCTCGCGTTTCTGGCATTTTTTTCCACTTATCGTTTCGGTCGCCCGTTTTTGACCAACCCGCCCGAGGTGTTCTGGATATTCCTGCCGTTCTTTGTGTTGTTGTATTGGAGACAAACATTTGCATCGCGCTGGTTGATCCCGCTGCTGCTCGGCATCAGTATCGGCATCGGCTTCCTGTACAAATCGTTCGCGCTGGGTCTGCCTGTCACGCTTGGTTTGACTGGATGGTATGTGCACCAGCGCCAGTATCGTGTGGCAGAATTCCTGAAACAGGACGCGCTGAAAGTAGTGATCGCCGTGTCGGTTGCGGTCGCGATGTTCGCGATGTGGTTCGTGTTTGATCCCGATCCGCAAGCGGTATGGAAGGAATTCGTGGTGGGCGAGAATGTCGGCAAGTTCGATCCGCACGGTCCGAACTATTTGTCGAAACTGCTGTGGGGCGGCTCCAGCATCTGGAGCTATGCGCTGGCCTTTCTGACCAATCCGGGGCTGTTGACCTTTCCGGTGGTGGCGCTATTCTTTGTCGCTTATAAAAGGCGCAGCCAGTTGAGCAAGGAAGAGCAACTGCTGTGGATATGGATCGCCGTGTTGTTTCTGAGCTTTGCCCTGCCCAGTCAGCGTTCGGGACGTTACCTGCTGGCGGCAATGCCCGCGGTGGCATTATTGTGCGCGCTTAACTGGCAGCACATCAGCCGCAAGGCATTCGTCGCCAGCCTGGTGTTGGCAGGTGCGCTCATTGCGGGGATCGCTTATCTGGCCGTGCGGCTGCAAGCTGAAATGCCCGATGTACAGTTGTATCCGTCGGCGTTCTGGTTGTTGATCGCGGGAGCGGGAATATTGATGCTGCTTGCTATTGTGGTACCCGCCCTGACCCGGCACAGTGTCAACGTCGTCGCATTATTGGTGCTGCTGTGTTTCGCCGCCTTTCTGCACCCCTTCGATGGTGCTTTGGGTAATTACAGCAAGGAGGCGCTGAACTATGTCGGCGGGAAGGAAGTTGGTGTGCCGTGCAACTTCAGGGCCATGGATGAAGGCCATCGCTTTATCCTGCCGGGCGCGGAGATACGCGGCTACAGCGAGGATCAAAATCTCAACGCGAGCGAACTGGCGGCGCGCTATTCATTGTTCGCGGTGCAGGTGGCGCTGAATGACAGCACGCAAAACGGCGGTTGCGCTGAGTGCAAGATTATCGGTCAGCGCCTGGATATTCGCGGCCGCCAAAGCTCGGCCGAGTTGAAAGAAATGTTTCTGAAGGGCAAGGTGTTGCAGCATCTTTTTGTCAGGGAAATATTGATGGAGTCTCCCCCAGGCGGCAAAATCACGCCGGAGCAGACTTCCACTGAGCTATGCCGTTGATGATCAGATCCGGCATGTGCCAACCGGGCGCGCGCCAAGCGCTGGTTCTTTGTCTGGTGCTGGTTGCTTTTGGCGCGGCGTTTTACAAAGTCGCTCATCGTCAGTCGTCGCCACTTTTTCAGTTGCCCGCCAGCTTTCAGCATGATCGTGTGCAAAATACCGGCACACAGCAAACCAGCAACGCTACACCCGATTTTCGTACCCACTTCGTTTCTACCCAACAGAATATCTCTACTCATGCCGCCTCGCTGGTAGAGTTAAGTGACGGTCATATTCGCGCGTTCTGGTTTGCCGGCAGCCGCGAAGGCGCGGAAGATGTGGAGATACGCACTGCGGTATTCGATCCGGCAAAAGATCTATGGGGGCCCGAACACAGCATCGCGACACGTGAAGACACGCAGCGCTCGTTGCTGCGCTACGTGAAAAAACTCGGCAACCCGGTGCCGCAGCGCGCGCCGGACGGCAAGCTGTGGCTGTTCTATGTCACCGTGTCGCTGGGCGGCTGGGCGGGCAGCTCGATCACGGCAATTACCTCGAAGGATGACGGCACAACCTGGAGTCCGGCTCGACGCTTGATTACTTCGCCTTTCATCAATATCAGCACGCTGATCAAGGGCACGCCGTTTCTGTATAGCGACGGCACGCTGGGACTGCCGGTCTATCACGAGTTCATCGGAAAATTCGGTGAAATGCTGCGCATCAATAATAGCGGCGAGATCATCGACAAGCAGCGGCTGAGCTCGGGCAAATCTACGCTGCAACCGGTGATGCTGATTAAAAGTCCGCAACAGGCATTGCTGCTGATGCGTCGTTCCGGCAACAGTCCCAAGCGGGTGATCGCGACTGAAACGAGCGATGCAGGTCAGCATTGGAGCGTGCCGACCAAGACCACGCTGGCCAATCCGGACGCGGCGATTTCGGGTGTGGTATTGCCCGATGGGCGGATTCTGGTGGTACTGAACGACATCGAAGATGGCCGCGATGCGCTGTCGCTGGTGGTTTCAGCGGATGGCGGAGCGACCTGGAAAACGGTCTACAAACTGGAAGACCAGCGCGGCCAGCCCACCGAACAATCAAATTATCTGGCGCGATATCTGCAAACCGCCGCTGAATCAGCCAAGGCTACCGAGGCGAGCATCACCGACGCGACGGGTTACGCAAAATCCGCACAGCGGAATAAATGCGAGGCGCAAAGTTGCGGCTTCGAGTTCTCCTACCCTTACCTGATCCGGGCGCACAGCGGCGACTTCCATCTCGTCTATACCTGGAACAGAAGCTTCATCAAACACGTCCAGTTCACGCGCTCGTGGCTGGAACAGCGCATGGAAAAAACTGCCGATGCCACACTACACTGACCTGACCGGAATGGCGAGCGTGGCCAGCGGGACAGCGGCTTCTTTGCTGCTGTTGCCGGGCATTGCTCGACTCACCAAGCCGCGCTTGGCAATACTGATGGTAGCGGTATTTGTGCTGTCGCTTATTCCGTTCGGCACGATGCCCATCGCTGCTTACGTGCGCGGTGTGACAGGTGACTTGAGCATCACCACGCTGGTGCTGTTGTGGTGTGCACTGTTAAGGCCCTGGTACGGTTGGGCTACGGTTGAGGCTAAACATCGACGTGCGCTGTTGATCTTGATCGCCCTCGCAGCACTCGCACTATATCCGATGGCCCTGGGTGTCGGTGTGTATGACCCCTATCGCCTGGGCTATGGCGATCCGCTGTTCGTCTCTGCGCTGTTGTTGCTTGCGCTGGCTGCATGGTTCTGGAAGTTTACACTGATCGCGCTGTGTATCGCGTTCGCTACCCTTGCCTGGGCAGTCGGCTGGTATGAGTCCAATAACCTCTGGGATCATTTGCTCGACCCGTTCGTGTCGATCTACGCGTTGTGTGCCATCATAATCCAAGCGGCAAAGAGGCTGATAAATCGACAACGAAGTGAGCCACTCAAATCATAATTCCATTAAGCAGTGCTGCAAGCCTGATATGATCTTATAGGCACTTCTAAAAATCCAGATTTCATCCCACCTGATGGAACTACTAAGTATTGACTAAGCACGATAACCCTGTGCCAAGTCACTACTTATAAGCAACCAAAAGACGGTTGCCAAGTGGTTGGTTATAAGTTGGCAAACTACGCCAACCAAGTCATTGGTTAGCTTTGCATAGCCAATCGACTAAGCCAGCAGAAACGCTGGCAAGTCGCTGGTTAACGACAACCAAGTGGCTGCCCGCAAATTTTTTCCACGCCTTGCATTTGGGCGAACCCTGAATTTTTAGAAGTGCCCTTATTCCAATTCCAGACCAAACGTACATTTTTGTAGGGCGGACTCTGCACGCCGAATATGGTTGTCGGGCCAGCTTTGCATAGCCATCGACTAAGCTGGCAAACAACGCCAGCAAGTCGCTGGTTAAGCCCGACCTATACGAATTATTTTACTTTTGAAATAGAAATAGAAATAGAAATAGAAATAGAAATGGAATTAGTATCGCCATGCGTGTTGCCATTGCCAGAATGGCAACTTCTTGAACAAAACTGACAATGTTGAGAAAACCGGAATGACTACTGACAAGTATCGCGGTAACGTCATTTCAATTACTGCCGCCCTCAAATCTGCTGGGCAGGTGAGCGCGGCGAAGGTAAAAAAGGCCAGGTTCAACTATCCAATGCTGGAATGTTCGTAGCCAGAATAACGTTTTAATTTAGGAGAATTTAATGACAAAGGTGAATAAGGTTAAATTAACGGCAAAAGAAATTCGTGCTGCCAAAAATGCGGCGGCTGCAAATAAAAATTTAGCCCTCGCTAACAAGTCGCTGCTTGCAGCTAATCAGGCGATTGTTGTAGCCAGAAAAGTGCTGGAGTCTAAGCAGAAGATTGCGGTGCAGAAGGAAGAAGCGGCGAATCGTGCTAAAACAACTCAGGAAACAGCGCTGGAGAAGAAGGCGATAGCTGAACAAGAAGTGCTTGCCACACAAGAGGCTGGGGATAAGGCGCGATCTGAGGCAGAAGCGGCTGAAATTGCTAAAAAAATTGCAGCTCAGGAAACGGCTGCAGCCAGGAAAGTAGCGGCTGAGCAGGCGAAGTTGAAAGCGCAAGAAGCTGCGGCTGCAAAGAAAGTAGCAGCTGAAGCCAAGAAGATTACGGCTCAAGAAGTTGCAGCAGCCAAAAAGGCGGCGGATGCAGCCAGAAAGTTAGCGGCACAGGAGGCTTCGGCTGCGAAGAAAGCAGCAGCGCAGCAGGCAAAGCTGAGAGCAGAAGAAGCTGCCGCACTCAAAAAGGCAGCGGCTGAAGCCAGGAAGATCGCAGCACAGGAAGCTGCGGTTGCAAAGAAAGCTGCTGCTGAACAGGCGAAGATAGCTGCCCAAGAGCTGGCTGCAATAAAGAGAGCGGAGGCTGAAACCAAGAAAGAAGCGGCAGCTCATGCGAAGGCAATCGCTCAGGAGGCTGCTGCTGCAAGGAAAGTTGCTGCTGCGCTTAAAAAGGCAAAGGCGGAGGCTAAAAAAACGGCATCTATCCCGCCCGAGCCGGTTTGGCCTTTCGCCGAAGAGTAATTTTTAGTCTGACATAACTGAGAAACGCTGGCGCATCCACCATTCTCCCCCGAATATTAAACCGAGATAATCCATTAGGGAGGAAACGCCGTTGTCCGAAAAACTTTTGATGGAACTTCTAGCTATTCCACTAGGCTGTCAAAGAACGACAACCAAATGGCTGGTTATGGCGGTAAAAAGACAACGGCCAAGTCGCTGGTTATGTTGCGCGATGGCTCTTGATCGCCCGACAAGTCAGGCTCCTACAAAGCACGAACGGCCTAACGGATAATCCGGGTTCAAAACAAGGTTTTAGTTTTTCACCAAGCCGAGGTGGCACTGCCCCATGCATTCAAACCTGCTGTCAATAGCCTAAAAAAACAAGGTCGTTTATTCGTCGCCCACGACCTCGATGTGCAGCGTGTACTGCCTTGATCCTAGAAAAAGCAGTTGATTGGTTCGTAGGTGCGAATTTATTCGCACCTACAAATTCAGTACAACATCATAAAGCGATGCGGGGTTCTCCGTTAACTGCTTTTTCTAGGTTGATGGGAAAGACGGTACCAAAGAAGCATATTCTCTAACCATAGTTGTTCCGCTATGATTGCCGCACAGGGAGCACTCCTCTCAAACATCGAGGTTGAATCGAACCATGTTCTCCATACCCAAAATCTTCGAAGGAAAACCGGACCATCCCATGTTCGACGTGAAGGAGGCCAGGAGGATGCTGGCCGACTTGCCGCATGACAATTCCTTCAAGGCGCTGGATGAGATTACATCATGGCTGAATTCGGTAAAGGACACTTCTGGTTTTCGACCGGAGGTACGCACAGAAATCATCATGCTGCTGGATGAGACCGGGCAGCCGTTCTATGCGGAGCTGTCGCAGCTCTATCTCGGCGAGCCGCATGTGCAAGATTTCAAGGGCATGCATCTGTGGCAGGCTCTGCACGATTTTATGAAGACTTTGGCCGAGGCTTATTCAGTGTGTGTACACGAATATCAGCAGGCGGAAAAAAAGTCTTTCGACCACAAGGAGTTCATGCCGGTCATCTGCGTCAGGCTGTTGCGCGCCGTTGCAGAGCAGATGAAACTGGAAATGATGCACTACGTGGACATCGAGCAGCAGGTCTGGGATAGCCTGTGCAGTTGCTACAATTTTGCTGAAGCCAACCAGTTTGCGGAGAGCATGGTTTTCGCCTATCCCAGACAGGCAATCCATATCAGTCCGCAGCGGGAGTTGTTGCGGGCGATGATGCTTTATGAGTCTTCACCCGGCACGCTGGCACCAGACCAGATCGAGGTGTGTTTTCGCATCGCCGGTCGCATGGTCAGTTTCTTCGATTTCAAGGATGCGCCGGATCCAGACTGTGCATACTGTTTCGATCTGGCCAAGCCAGACGCGCCAATCCGGGTGGATGGAGATCTCCGGATAACACCGGCGCTGCGCTTCTTTGGCGCAACCAAGGCCGTCCCCAAGGTGACGGATATTATCGAACAGCATGAGCACGGTTCGATCCAGCAAGAACAACGCTTCGGCAGCGAGTTCACCCCGGCGGGCAAACTGACTGTGCTCAAGCATCTGCAGCTGTACTGGGGGAAGGATCAGCCGTACCGGCATCAGGAACGCAGAGGTATCAGCACCGCCCTCGACGTGGTGCACGGCTTTCGGACGATCAGCAAACTGGTGGCACGCATGGATATTGATAATGCGACGAACATCTCTGAAAAAGATGCGGCAACGCTGAAAGAACGTTCTGATATCAATCTGGCAGCTGATAACGATGATGTCGATTACAGTACTGAAAAATGGACTGTATCGGATATCAGTGTCGATGGGATTGGCGGTGTGATTCCGAATAACAGGGGAGACTGGGTAAAGATCGGCGACCTGTGCGGCCTCAAGGCCGGAAACAGTCCGGTATGGTGGATCGGCATGATACGACGGCTACATACCGACACGTTGCATACGGACACCAGGGGCGCGGTGCGTGTGGGCATCGAAATGCTCGCCAAGAAACCCCTTTCGGTGTGGCTGCGCACTCTCGGCAAGGGCACTGAAAAAGTGTCCAACTGGGAAACGAGTTCCAGCTCTTTCGAATATGATTACATACCGGTCATCTTGTTGCCCGATGCAAGCAATTCCTATGCGAATGCCACGATGCTGATGGAATCGGGCAGCTACGTGCCGGACACGATCTATGAAGTGATGCTGGGAGAAAAAAGTCGCGACATCAAACTCACAAGCTTGGTTGCCGAGGGTGAGGACTACGAGCAGGTCAGCTTTCAGTGGCTCAATGCCGCGCATACATGATCTATTGAGCGGCCAGCAATATGAATTGACGATCACACCCCCGCACCAAAAACTTTAAACAGAAAGTAACCTGCCTATCGGCCTTCGTTGTTGGTATTTACTGGAGCCTAATTAGTGCGTAATTGCCTAAATTAAAGCAGTGAGGGATAGATAACCAATCCCCACACTACCAGCGCATTCACGATGCTTAAAAACACCGCGGCACTGGCGATGTCCTTGGCGCGCTTGGCGAGCGGGTGCTGTTCCAGCGAAGTGTGATCCACTGCGGTTTCGAGCGCGGAGTTGAGCAGTTCGACGATCAGCACCAGCAAGATGCTGGCTATCATCATAGCCTTGCCGAGATGGCCGGTTGGCGAAAGCAGCGCGGCAGGAATCGCGATCGCTGCGATTAGTACTTCCTGGCGAAATGCATCTTCGTGCTGCCAAGCGGCGCGCAGGCCTTGCAGTGCAATCCCCGTTGCGTGCCAGGCGTGGGTCAAACCGGGGCGGTGCTTGTTGTGGTTTTCCACACTGACCCTTCTGTTTCAGGAATCGGCATAAGATTCGATAGGCGGGCAGGAACAAATCAGATGTTTATCACCGCGCACATTATCGATACGGGCGACACTGGGCCAGAATTTGTTGTCTCTCACCCACTTTAACGGGAATGCAGCCTGCTCGCGGCTATAGCTGTGCTGCCAATCATCGGCGACGACCACTCTGGCAGTATGCGGCGAATTCTTCAGCACATTGTCCTCTCTATCCGCTTTGCCAGAGATGATTGCATCGATTTCCTTGCGTATCGAAATCATCGCGGCACAGAACCTGTCCAGCTCTTCCTTGGATTCGCTTTCGGTCGGCTCGACCATCAAGGTATCGGCTACCGGGAATGAAACGGTGGGCGCGTGATAGCCATAGTCCATCAGGCGTTTGGCGATGTCACCCACTTCCACTCCCGCATCGCGTTTGAACTCGGCACAGGCCAAAATCATTTCGTGCGCGCAACGGCCATTCTTGCCGCTATACAACGTGGGGTAATGATCTTTCAATGACTCCTTGATGTAGTTGGCATTCAGTATCGCGATGCGTGTGGCCTCTGTCACGCCCTCTCCACCCAGCATCTTGATGTAGCCGTAAGAGATCAGCAGGATCAATGCGCTGCCGTAGGGCGCTGCGGATACGGCGTGTATTCCCTGATCGCCGCCGGTTTTAACCACTGAGTGCCCAGGCAAAAAAGGCACCAGATGTTTCGCGACACCGATGGGGCCCATGCCGGGACCGCCGCCGCCGTGCGGAATGGCAAAGGTCTTGTGCAGATTCAAATGACACACATCCGCTCCAATATTGCCCGGGCTGGTCAAGCCGACCTGCGCGTTCATGTTGGCGCCGTCCATATATACCTGGCCGCCGTTGGCATGGATGATGCCGGTGATCTCGCTGATGCTTTCCTCGTAAACACCATGGGTGCTCGGGTAAGTGACCATCAAACAGGCCAGATCATCCTTGTGCTGCTGTGCTTTTTCTCGCAGGTCTGCCACGTCGATATTGCCCTGCTTGTCGCACTTCACCAAGACGATCTTCAAGCCGCACATCGCGGCGCTGGCCGGATTGGTGCCGTGTGCCGAGGTGGGGATCAGGGCGATGTTGCGGTGCGCATCGCCGCGTGACTGATGATAGGCCTGGATGACCAGCAGGCCCGTGTATTCTCCTTGTGCGCCGCTGTTCGGCTGAAAACTCATTTTTGCGAAGCCGGTGATCTCGCTAAGTGACTTGTCCAGATTCTCAATAACTTCCTGGAAACCTGCCGCCTGATTTATTGGCACGAAGGGATGAATGTTGGCGAATTCCGGCCAGGTAATCGGGATCAGTTCGGAAGCGGCATTCAGCTTCATCGTGCAGGAGCCCAATGAGATCATCGAATGCGTCAACGACAGATCCTTGTTTTCCAGGCGTTTGATGTAACGCATCATCTCAGATTCGGAATGATACATATTGAAAACCGGATGTTGCAGAATAGGCGAGCTGCGCATTTTGATCGGCGACTTTTGCGCAAAGATCTGTGCTTGGTTCACTTGCGTGGCCACCTTGCCAACGGCTTGCGCGAACACGGCGATGATCGCGTTCAGATCATCGGCATCGGTGGTCTGGTCGACAGAAATGGTGATCGCGCCATCCGTATAACGGAAATTGATCTGCGTAGCTTCGGCCAATTTTCTGATCTTGGCATTGTCTGTGACGCTGATCTTCAGCGTGTCGAAATACACGCCCTCATCGAGCGCATAGCCCAGCTTCTTCAATTCTGCGGCCAGCGCGATGGCCGAAAGATGCACTTGCTGCGCAACGCCTTTCAGGCCTTCCGGCCCGTGATACACCGCATACATGCCGGCCATGATGGCCAGCAGTGCCTGTGCGGTGCAGATGTTCGAGGTCGCCTTGTCCCTGCGGATATGCTGCTCGCGTGTCTGCAATGCCATGCGTAACGCCGGACTGCCCTGCGCATCCACCGATACGCCGATGATGCGACCGGGCATGGAGCGCTTATAGGTTTCGCGGCAGGCAAAATAGGCCGCGTGCGGTCCGCCGTAGCCCATCGGTATGCCGAAGCGCTGCGTGCTGCCGATCACCACATCTGCACCCCATTCTCCTGGTGGCGTCAGAAGCACCAGGCTCAGCACATCGGCTGCCACGGCGATTGTGGTTCCGTTTGCCTTGGCCCTGGTTACGAAGTCAGCATAATCGTGCACCTTGCCGTCTGCGCCGGGATATTGGAGCAGTGCGCCGAAGATGCCACTGTTCAACGTACTAGTTTTGAAGTTGCCGATGACCAATTCGATACCCATAGGCGCGGAGCGCGTCTTCAACAGATCGATGGTTTGCGGGAAGCATTCGTCGGATACAAAAAATTTGTTTGAACCGCTTTCAATTGCCTCGCGGGAACGGCTGTTGAACAACATTGCCATCGCTTCCGCGGCCGCGGTAGCTTCATCAAGTAATGATGCATTGGCGATCTCCATTCCGGTCAGATCCATGATCATGGTCTGGAAATTCAACAATGCTTCCAGGCGCCCTTGCGAAATTTCGGCCTGGTAAGGCGTATAAGCGGTATACCAGCCCGGATTCTCCAGGATGTTGCGCTGCACCACGGCCGGAACGATGGTGTTGTAATAGCCCACTCCGATGTAAGTCTTGAACACTTTGTTCTTTGCGGCGACACCGCGCAAATGCTTGTGGTATTGATACTCGGACATGCCGCTCGGCAAATTCAACGGCTTTTTCAGGCGGATCGCGGCAGGAACTGTTTGTGCGATCAACTCATCGACGGAGCTTGCGCCGATCTTTTCCAGCATTGCTGTTACATCTTTGGCACGCGGACCGTTATGACGGTCGACAAATTTATCAGTGGTAATCATTGGGGAATTAGGATTAAGGATTCGGGATTACGGATTCGGGAAATGGGATTCGGATCGAAGTAACGGTTCTTTATATCCTTAATCCTTAATCCCGAATCCTGATTTTAATGTGCTTCGCTATCCACTACCGCCTGGTAAGCTTTGGCATCCATCAGCGCGGCCACATCGGCTGGATTGTCGGGTTTCATCCTGAACATCCACGAGCGATACGGGTCGGCATTGATGTCTTCCGGCGTGCTGTCCAGTTTGCTGTTCACTGCCGTCACCACCCCGTTTACCGGCGCGTAGATGTCTGCCGCGGCCTTTACCGACTCAACCACGGCACATTCTTCTCTGGCTTTGAGTTTGCGGCCCACTGCCGGGGTTTCGACAAACACCATGTCGCCCAGCAGCTCTTGGGCGTGTTGGGTGATTCCTACGCTGATGTTGCCGTCGGTTTCGGTCTTGACCCATTCGTGGGATGCGGTGTATTTAAGATTTGCCGGGTTGCTCATGGTTTTGTCCTCAAGAAAATTAAATTAAACCTTTGCCGTTACGGGCGAACGGATACTTCACCACCTTCGCCGACAGCATTTTATCTCGGATCGAGACTTGCACGGTGTCGCTGATCTGCACGCCAATCGGCACGCGCGCCAGCGCGATGGATTTTTCCAGCGTCGGAGAGAAGCTGCCGCTGGTTATCTCACCCTCGCCGTGGTCGGTATGTACCTTTTGGTGTCCGCGCAACACGCCTCGATCCAGCAGCACCAGTCCGACCAGCTTGCGCGTCGGCGGGTTGGCGAGCAGTGCGGATTTGCCGATGAAATCGCGTTGGCTCTTCAAGTCCACGGTCCAGGCCAGACCGGCTTCCAACGGATTGATGGTTTCATCCATGTCCTGCCCGTACAGGTTCATGCCCGCTTCCAGTCGCAATGTGTCGCGTGCGCCCAGGCCGATCGGTTTCACGCCTTTTTCTGCCAGCGTCGCCCAGAAGTACGGCGCGGCATTTGCCGGGATCATCACCTCAAATCCATCTTCGCCGGTGTAGCCGGTGCGCGCGATGAACATCGTGCCCATCTCTGCTGCACTGAAGGGAACCAGTTTTTCGGTCAGTTCCCGGCTACCGGGCAGTGCCTCCCAAACTTTCGCGCGCGCATTCGGGCCCTGGACCGCGATCATCGCCAGTTCGGGATGGTCGTTGATAACCAGCCCAGGTGCGTGTTGCACGGCCTGCTGTTTCATCCATGCGATGTCCTTGTCCGCGGTGCCCGCATTCACGACGATGCGAAACCAATCCTCCTTCATGAAGTACACGATCAGGTCATCGATCACCCCGCCGTTATCCAGCAGCATGCAGGAGTACAGCGCCTTGCCCGGCGATGTGAGCTTGTCCACATTGTTCGCCAGCAGATAGCGCAGGAAGTCGCGTACACCTGTGCCCTTCATGTCCACCACGCGCATGTGCGACACGTCGAACATGCCGCAATCGTTGCGCACCTGATGGTGTTCGTCTATCTGGGAACCGTAGTTCACCGGCATATCCCAGCCGCCGAAATCGACCATTTTCGCGCCCATCGCGCGGTGTGCAGCATTCAAGGGGGTTTGCTTTAGGGTCATATCAATTTTCCGGAAAATAAAAAAGGCGCAGCACGGTCTCGTGCTGCGCCCCATCTGTCCTTGGTACCTGAGAGATTACAACTCGCGTTGCGTGCCCCTTCGGTGGTTGGATTTATCCAACGCTCTCCAGATTTGCCTGCACCAATGGTTCGTGAGCCTGAGCGGTTACGGGTGTTGCGCCTTCGGCGGTGTCACGCTCGCTTGAACGAGTGACACGCTCTCCCAATTGGTCTGAACGGCAGGCGGGATTATGCCGGAAATGGCCTAGCCTGACAAACACCGTTACACTCAGTGGCTGGTGGCCATGTCGATGATGGTTGATTGCAATTCCTGTTTCAGCACGGTGTCCGCCTGACCCAGCGCACGCTTGATCGCGCTTTCCTTGTCCGGGGCGTTGCTCTTGATATTCCAGCGCCGGGTGCCGCGCACGCGGTTGGTGGCCGTCTCCGACAAGGTGATCTCCAGAACGCCGCGTTGCCAGTACCAGCCTTCTTTTAAACCCAGATCAGTCAGGTCCATCTTCGCCTGCAACACAAAATCAGGATTCTGTCCGGTCTCGATCATGAAGCCGGCTTTGGCCAGCGCGCCCCCAACTACATCGGCCAAGCCGGGAGCGGAATCAAACGCAACCTGCGATGCTATCCGCACCCGTTTCAGCAACTCGTTCAGATCGCTGTAGAGCTTCGCGCTGTTCCATTGCGATTCCACCCCGCGACCGGTGATGTCCACTACTTGCAGGGTCTTCTGCAGGGCGCCGCGTTCCAGTTGCGCTTCCAGCGCCTGGCTGGCTGCGGCAATTTTCAGGAACAGGTCGCTGTTTTTGCGGGACTGATCGATATCGTTGCCGGTGGCATCATCCAGTTGGCTGATTTGCTGGCGCAGGCTGGCTGCGGTCTGCAAGCGAGGCAGGACGGCCAGCGCATGATAGTTTTTCGTGGCGGGGTCTTGCCACAGTTCCGCGATCTGTATACCGCGAATGATTTGTTCGGTATGCGTGCTGATGTGGCGTGAAGCCTGATTCTCATACTCTCCAGCGCCTGTGGGGCTGGATTTGAATTTCTGCACATCTTCGCTGTCCGCCGTCACGGCCACCTGAAATATTTTGGACAAATCGGCGCGGGCGCGATCCTTGGCTTCTTCCTGTGCAGAGGCTTGGCCTCGGCCGATTAAATATTGCGCGCTCTTGTAGCTGGCGCTATCCCCGGCAATCCAGTCTGGCTGGGTGGGATGCTGGCTGGCGCAACCGGACAGCAATGAGAATACGCATGTAAAAATGGCAAAGGCAGAGAGTTTCATTTTCATCTCCTGGTTATGGGACTAATTGGCAACCCAGTGCTGGGTCAGATACGTTTTGTGCTTTTTGCTAATGACTACTCCCGGATATTCACGGGATGCAATAACTCGTTCGCCCGCACCCAGTAAATCAACAGTGACGGTGTAACTGCCGGGCGGCACTGACAGCCGCGCCAACTGGACGTTTGCGGGCAGAGTCAGCCAGCTGCGGGTGTCGGCGCGTTCGGTGGCTATTGCCGCCACTCGCACGAAAAGGGAGCCGATCAATTCTACCGCAGGATCGTTTTTCCGGTTTCCTGCGCGATCCACGGATTCCTGTATTACACCTTTGGCCACAGCACGGGCGATCGAACGCGCTGTAATGGCCGGCATGTGGGAGTCCAGACTCGCACGGGCGATGGCATCAATGTTTTCCATCATCTGGGTGGAGGCTTGTTTGCCGGAGACACTGACGCGGGCGCTTAGCACTTTATTCGGGCGGGATTCGTAGTAAGGCAGCGCGATGTTCACCATCACCGGCATGGTTTGTTTCTGGGATCTGGTGGCATTCATCGCCACTGTGGGAGGCGGCACCCACAGGCCTGCGGCTTTTTCTCGTTTGATCGGAGCCAGGCCGTTGTTCAGGACGAAGACCAGTTCGCCTTCCTGCTCCGGTGCGAGGCTTCCTTCCTGTGCAAGCGCGATGCCGAATTCCTTGCTGTAGATTGCTGCCTCGTCCGTCAGCCCCTCGCGCTGCGCCAGCCGTAGCAGGTCGTGCTTGAGCATATCCGGAATGGGTACCCCGAAATTGACACTATACTTCTGGTATGCCTCGTAGGCCTTGCGGTAGGCGATCATCGCATCACTCCACTCACCCAGCTCCTCATAGACCAAGCCGGTGAGGTAGCGGGACAGCGCATCCTCGGTGAACTTGTCCCCTGAAATCTTCTCTCCGATCTCACGCAGTTTGATATCCACCTGCAAGGCCTCGACCCGCGCATCATTGGGTTGTCCGAGCTCCAGATAATTGAATGCCATGTAGAGGTGAACCAATACCTGTTCATAGTCATCTCCGGCATAACTGACGGTCGCGTCATTGACGATGAATGACAGCGTATTTTCGCTGACACTGGCGGCGTATAGCTTCTCCATTTCAGCTTTGGCCGCTTCCAGCATCTGGTTGGAGCCGGCAAAATCGCGCTTCATGCGCAGCACCATGCCTTTATTGAGCAGGTACAGCACCCGGTCGGTTTTGGAGCCTGATTGTTTCTCTATGTCTTTCAGCGCGGCATCGTATTGATGTGCGGAAAGATTGCGCTCGATGCTGCCGAAAGACTCGCTGTAGGTGGCGCATCCCGTCAAGGTGCTTGCCAAAGCGAATGCTCCGAGCAGCAGCCCAATGCGGCTCGCCACTATCAATTGCCCCGTGTTCAATTAACTAGAACCTCAGGTTGCTGCGCTCCACCAGCTTTTTGATTTTTTTCTGACCAACCCAGACCTTGCGGTTGTCCGCTAGGCTGATCAAGGTCAGATCCACCTGGTAGTAGCGCAACTGGGTGTTGCCGGAAGCGTCGATGATGGTGTTGATGGTTCCCTTGAGCATGAAGTCGGCACCCTTTTCCTGCCCCATCGCCTTGCGCGAAGCTTCGCTGGCGTTGAGGTCCTGATCCTTGCGCTCCCCGCGAATTTCCTGGCGTTCCGTCGAAGAGGCAACGAATTGCACTTTGTCGGAATTGATCAAGGCACGCTCCATATCGGAGACAAAGGTATTGACGTTGATATGCTCGTGACTCAGGTTGCTCACCTCACCCACGATCACCGCCGGCTGGCGGCTTTGGGTGCGGGAAAATTCGCCCAGCCAAGTGCGATCCAGCACATCCTTGATCATTTCTTCCGACACCTGCTGGGAGTCGGTGTCGTTCCAGGCGCCGCTCAAGTCTTTCACTTCACTGGCCTCCATACGCTTTACCGAAGTGGAACAGCCGGTGGCGGCCAAAGCCAAGCCCAGAGCCATCAGTACGGCCAGTGAATTTTTGCTTAGTGTCTGATGCATTATTTTTTCTCCTTTGCAACGCGGTCGAAAATGTTGTCGGCGCGAGTTTCGATGTAACGCTTCAGGTCGTCGTTCATGTCTTGTGTTTCGGCCAGCGTGTTTTTCACATGCTTCATGTCCAGTTCTGCGACGGAATAAATGATACTGGTTTTAGGGTCGCGCCAACTGCCGATAATTTTGGCACCGGCCAGATTAACCTTGGTAATGGATTTGATCTGGCGCGAGACAGACTCTTCGGAAACATTGGTGCCATCGGCCTTGGCTGAAGACATGTAGTCGCTGGAAACCACGTCCATGTAAGACGACAAGACCTTTGCTACTTCTGCGCGCGCCCGGTCATCGGCGACGGATTTTTGCAGCGCCACATCTCCGGTCGGAGAGGATGAACCCACGCCGTGGAACAGGCGACCGTCTTTGTCATTAAGTACGTTGGTGCCTTCGTTGACCCAATCTGGAGCGCCCTTGATACCGAGGTCACTTTCAACTTTGGTCGTGCTGGAACAGGCCGAGATGGCAAGCGCGAGCAGCGCCATGGATAACAGTTTTGTAATTAATAAGTGGGGTTTATTCATGATTTTCTCCTTAAAGTGTTAGGGGAAACAGTTCGACAGTTATTGCGTCGGGAAAATTCGGGGAAATGCGACGCAAATATCATAAGTGAAATGGCAAGCTATCGCAATGCACAGGAAAATGATCTGGTTTACCCGGATGCACACCCATTCAAAAGCATGCCGAATCGACATGCTGCCTAGTTGCCCGGATAAAACAGCACCAGCCGGTAACCGGCCGGCTTGATGCCGGTGGTGGCCAGATGCAGCTTGATGTTGATTTCGTTGTTGGGCAGTAAACCGGTTGTTTCGTTTTTCTGCGGAGGAAAATACTCTGCGGGACGGAATACACGGCGCACCAGCGGTTGGTCCTGACTGTCGTTGAGCGTGAGTTCGAGATTGGGAAAGGCTTGTGCGTAGGATGCGCGGTTGCGCAGCAGGGCATTCAGGGTGATCTGGTTTTCGTTGGTTGGATCGGCTTCCAG
>Ga0097691_1000467_pt1 | contig 35417 bp, 30 predicted proteins | sample NGESurdeep072012_8_FD_72858 | JGI IMG/M metagenome (GOLD analysis project Ga0097691, IMG submission 72858) | Arctic peat soil microbial communities from Barrow, Alaska - NGEE Surface sample 210-1 deep-072012 | ecosystem: Environmental > Terrestrial > Soil > Wetlands > Peat ... | reverse complement strand
CCCCGCGGCCGAACCCCCAGGGGCCGATGGCATGGCCGTTGGTGGCCCTCGTGCGCCATCAACGGCTCACGACAGCCCCCAAACCCACTTGACACCAACAGGATTGAGAAACTGCGGCTACCCGTTGAACCACTCACGGCCGCCCGAATCGATCACTCCAGCCCCGTAGACACCCGTTCGGCACCAGCCACCCACCTAGGTAGGTCCCCCCTACGTGAGCGTTGACCCAGAGGCGTTGTCCCAGGGTTCCGCACAGGGGTGTCTGTGCCCGAGATGACCGCCACGCCGACGCCAGGGGTGCGTCGGTACGGGCTGTGTTTCAGGTTGGACGTGACCGACGTCCAACGCGGCTGGTTCGCACACCCGGCCGGGTGCAGGCGGTCAGGGGGCTAGAGTTGGCCGCCGTCGACATGCTCGCACGAACCAGCAGACAACCCACGTGGTTATGCACAGCATGGCCCTGTGCAGACCGCCGGGATTTGGCCACAGTCTGACTACTTATCCCCAGTCTCACTGCGTGTGCCCGGTCTGGCTTGAGGCAGGACCGGCTCAGTCGCGATGCTCGACTCTGGCTGTTTCGCCCACCAAGCCTTCAGGGCCTCGACCGCCGCCTCGCGACCGATGGGACCCTGGTCCATGCGAACGGCAAGCAGGTGCTTGTACGCGCGGCCCAACACCGGTCCGGGAGTGATCCCGAGGACCTTTGCGATCTCGTTGCCGTCCAGCTCGGGACGGACGGCGTCGAGCTGCTCCTGCTCCAGCAGTCGGGCAATACGGGTCTCGAGGTCGTCGTAGATACGCGACAGGTTGCGCGCCTTGCGCACATTGCGCGTCGTGCAGTCTGAACGGGTCAGGCGGTGCAGCCGCGGCAACAGGGGTCCGGCATCGGTGACATAACGGCGCACGGCTGAGTCGGTCCACTCACCATCGCCGTAACCATGGAAGCGCAGGTGCAACTCGACGAGACGGGACACCGCCTTGATGGTGTCCTTGTCGAAACGCATCGCCTTCATCCGGCGCACGGTCATCTTGGCACCGACGACCTCGTGATGATGGAAGCTCACGCCACCCGTTCCGTCGCCGTCCTCGAAACGGCGCGTGGCGGGCTTGCCGATGTCATGCATGAGCGCGGCAAGGCGCAGAACCAGGTCAGGTCCAGGCACGGACGAGGCCGGCCCTTCAGCAGGTCCCTCCAGGGCGATCGCCTGCTCGAGCACAATCAGCGTGTGCTCGTAGACGTCCTTGTGTCGGTGGTGCTCGTCCACCTCGAGCTTAAGTGCCGGCAGCTCGGGCAGGATGTAGTCGGCCAGGCCTGTCTCGACGAAGAGCCCGAGTCCCTGACGTGGCGCAGGGCCCATGATGAGTTTGACGAACTCGTCGCGGACCCTCTCTGCCGACACGATCTCCAGCGACGATGCCATCTCCGTCATCGCCGCAACGACCCCGGGCTCCGCTGTGAATCCCAGCTGGGACACGAAGCGTGCCGCCCGCATCATCCGCAGGGGGTCGTCCGCGAAGGACACCTCGGGTGCGGCGGGCGTGCGCAAGATCTGGTGCTCCAGATCGGCAAGTCCGTCAAAGGGGTCCACAAACTCCAGCGAAGGAAGTCGCATGGCCATGGCGTTAATCGCGAAGTCACGGCGGGCCAGATCGTCCGGCAAGTTGTCGCCGAAGGCGACCACCGGCTTTCGACTGATGTGGTCATATGCATCCGCACGATACGTCGTCACCTCGATGACGTGGTTGTCCTTGCGGGCACCGATTGTGCCGAAGGCCCGACCCACGTCCCAGTTGGCTTCCGCCCAGCCGGCCAGGATCGCCTCGGTCTGATCCGGTCCGGCAGACGTGGTCAGGTCCAAGTCTGGCGACACCCGACCCAGGAAGGCGTCGCGCACAGGCCCGCCCACCAAGGCAATCTCATGACCGGCGTCGACAAACCGGGAGCCCAGGTCGGTCAGCAGCGGCAGGACCGGAGCCAACCGACGCACGGCCTCACGAAGGAGGGCACTGGTCGGATCGGAGGCAGCCACGAGAGCCAAGCGTAGGTGACATTGACGCGCCCTACGCCGTTGCCGTCCATCGACGAGCCCGACTGGGGTTGCCGCCGGGGCTGGCTACAGTTATGTAATGACTTCGTCCCCCCCGCGGCCGACCCAGCTGCCACACCGGCTGCCGGAGGTGGAGGAGATCTCTGCGGGAGGGGTGATCATCGGTGTGGACAACGGGGTCGCACAGATCGCGGTCATCGCACGTCGCAACCGTGCCGGCCGGGTCGAATGGTGCCTGCCCAAGGGGCATGTCGAGAGCAACGAGACCCTTGAGCAGACCGCCGTGCGCGAGGTGGCCGAAGAGACCGGGATCGTCGGCCGGGTCCTGGCCTCGCTCGGCACCATCGACTACTGGTTCTCCGCCTCAGGCATGCGGGTCCACAAGATCGTCCACCACTACCTTCTCGAAGCCACCGGAGGTGCGCTGAGTATCGAGGGCGATCCCGACGCTGAGGCCATCGATGTGGCATGGTTCCCCCTCGGTGATGTTCAGCAACACCTCACCTTCCCCAATGAGCAGCGGATAGCCCAAGTCGCCTGGGAACGCCTGGCGGGCGCGACGTGACCGGACGCAAGATCCTCGGGCAGGGGCGTCGACGGACCAGCTCAGCCACCCTGCTGGCGATCCCACTTCTTGCGATCTCGGTGCTGCCGCTCTCACCGATGCGCGCAGCCAGCGCTTCCACCGCGGTGGCCGTTGTTCCGGTCAGGACCCCCATGGTCGCCCCCACCCAGCCCCTGACGGTCACTCTGGCGACCGTCACGCCGACGGTTGCGGTCCCCAGAACTCGGATCAGGATCACCGGAAGCGTCCGTAACTCCGGCGGTGTCGCGATCGCCTCGCCGGTGGCACTTGCACTCATCGGTCAGAGCTCTCTGACCAGTCGCCAAGCGGTATCCAACTGGGCTACCACCACCGCTGAGCAGACCCTCGAGAACGTCGCACAGACCTCACTGGGCAAAACCCTCGGGCCGGGCGCCGTCGCCGTGTTCACCCTCACCATCCCGGCGGACGCGATCAGCCATTCTCAGTCCTTCGCCATCCTGCCGCTGCGTGTCGAGGTCACCGGGACAACGTCCACAGGGACACAACAATCTGGTGACGTGCACACGTTCCTGCCCACACTGGCCTCGATCAAGGCGTTCGAACCGTTGTCCATCGCCTGGCTCGTGCCCCTCACGCTCGATCCCGACCCTGCCCTTCACGGGCCGGTCAGCCCCGCCCGTACCGCTGCATGGACCAGGGCCATCGGGCCTGGGTCACGTCTGGTCCGGTTGATCCAGGGCACCGAGGACGCGAATGTCACCTGGGCGATCGATCCGGCAATTCTGGGTCCGCAGGAGACGCCCCCCGGCGTGGACGCATCTGCGGAGCCGACCCCGAGCGCCTCGCAGTCGGCGGCGCCGGGGCACACTGCGATTCCGGATCCAGTAACCGAGGCAACCACTGCGCTGGCGGCGCGGCTCAAGGCAGCCGCGCCCAGGCACACTCTCTGGTCCCTCCCGTATGCCGATCCCGACCTCGCCGCGCTGCTCCCACTCCCATCCGGTAACCAGGTCCTCAACTCCGTCATCAGCCACCCCTCCACCCTGGACGTAGCCGTGGGCCCGGCCCGCGCCGACATCGCGTGGCCCCTCGGGGAGACGCTGACCCTGCAGAGCCAGACCCTGTTGCGGCGCGCTTTCGCCTCTCCCGGACTGGCGGCCGCGGTGACCTCCGCCTCGACCCTGAACACCCGCAACGCCACCGCCAACGCGAGCCGCAAAGCCAGCAGCGGGCTGCCGCTGCTGGCCTACGACGAACCCCTGAGCAGGACGGTCGCCGAGACCTCCTCCAGGGCCACCGGCGCCATCACCATTCAGCGATTCCTCGCCGACTCGATGGCCCTGCTCGGTGAGCGGCCAGGTACTCGAAACCGATCAGTGCTGGTCGCCGAACCCAGGACGTTCGCGGGTGACCCCACCGTGCTCCGATCCCTCTTCGCCGCCGTCGCCAACGCCCCGTGGCTGACCTCGGCGACGACCGGCCAGCTCCTGTCAGTCAGTGAGAAGCTGTCCCCGGAAGTCCCCGGCCAGGGCGCGAGCGGGACGCCAACCTCGTCCCCTGTGCCAACCGCCAATCCGACGGCTCCGGATCCGCTGAACCCAGGCACGTCCCCCTTGACCTCGGGCCAGCTCGCTACCATCCCGGGCACGCTGTCTGACATCGCCGGCATCGCCAGCATCCTGGGCGACGGACGTCTGTTTGCGGACACGTGGACCGACGCCCAGGTGCAGGAGCTGTCCGCCCGTTGGCGTGACCACCCAGAGGGCTTCACCACCATCGACACCAACACGACGGCAGCGATCAACGCTGTCAGCCGTAACGTGAGGGTGGCGCCGAGCTCGGTGAATTTTTTCGCCGACCAAGGTGTCATGCAGGTCACCGTGGTCAACGACCTCGCCGTTCCGATCCACGACGTGCACCTGACCCTGACCCCGGCCCAGCCCCGGCTCCGGATAGAGCGACAGCCCGGACCGATGAAGATCGGCGCGAAGAGCCGCGCCAATGTCCCACTGCAGGTCACCTCGATCGCGGCCGGGCTGGTCAACGTGAACGCCGTCCTGACCACCCCAAACGGCACCCCCCTGGGGCAGGACGCCAGCGTCGACGTACATGTGCAACCCCCTGCCGCCTGGATCTACTGGGTCCTTGGCGCACTGGCCGGCCTCGTTCTCGTGTTCGGCACCCAACGATCGCTTCGTCGCGGATCCACCCGCGCCTCTCACCCCGACGCGCAGGAGCCTGCACTCAATGACTGAGTCCATCGACAACGACTCGCCTGTTCCACCGGGCTTGCCCTTCCTGCCCGGTTCATCCATTCCAGCGGGTTCATCCTTGCCACTGTCGCCACGTTCGTCTGTTCCGCAGGGTGCTCCTGAGGCCAGCCTGGCTCGCTCCACAGCCGGCATGGCATCCGGCATCATCGCCTCGCGAGTCCTGGGGGTGGTGCGAGCCTCGATGCAGCTGGCGGTCGTCGGGACCATGCTGGCGGGTGACGCCTGGGACGTGGCCAACACCCTGCCGAACATCATCTATCTCCTGCTTGCAGGTGGCGTCATCAACGCGGTCCTGGTCCCGCAGATCACTCGCGCGGCCAACCATGCCGACGGTGGACGCGAGTACGTCGACCGCCTGCTCACCATCTCGATCACCGGCATCGCGGTCATAGCAGTCGTCTTCACACTGGGCGCAGGACTGCTTGTCAGGCTCTACAGCTCGGCGTGGACCCCGGACGTGCGGTCGCTGAGTACGGCCTTCGCCCTGATCTGCATGCCACAGATCTTCTTCTACGGGCTCTACACACTCCTGGGCAACGTGCTCAACGCCCGCAACCACTTCGCGGCATACATGTGGGCCCCCGTCGTGGCGAACATCGTGGCGATCGGCGGGATGGCTTTCTTCCTGGCGCAGTACCCACATCAGACTGCCGTCACGAACTGGACCTCCCCGATGGTCTGGGTGCTCGGCGGAAGCGCCACGGCGGGAATCGCCGCCCAGGCTCTGGTGCTCGTTGTACCACTGTGGCGATCGGGGTTCCGGTTCACGCCACGGTGGGGCGTTCGCGGAGTCGGTCTGCGCACGGCGTCCACAGTCGCCCTGTGGACGTTCGGCGCCCTGGGTGTCACATCGGCGGGTTTCGTCATCACTTCCAAGGTCCTGACCTACGCTGGCCAGGCGGGGAGCTCGGCGGGCCTGGACGTGCCGGGCAAGATCTCGTACACCAACGCCTTCCTGATCTTCATGCTCCCGCATTCACTGGTGACGGTCTCGCTGGTCACCGCTCTGTTCACCAGGATGTCCAGGGCCGCTGGAGCAGGCAACCTCGGCGAGGTCCGTGCCGACGTTGACAGAGGCATGCGACTGACCGCAGTCGCCACCGTCCCGGCCACCGTGGGTGCCTTCGCCCTGGGCTTCGCCGCGACAGCCACCCTTTTTGCAGGCAACAGCGCGGCGAGTACCCGGGGCATTGCCACGGTCATGATGGCGATGATGGTCGGTCTCGTGCCGTTCGGCGTCCTGTTCCTGCTTCAGAGGACGTTCTATGCATTCGAAGACGCCAAGACACCGTTCAGGCTGCAAGTCGTGGTCACAGTCATCGCGACGCTGGCCAACCTCGCCAGTTTGTTACTTCCCCTGCGCTGGATCGCCGTTGGAGTGGGCGCCGGTCAGGCCCTCAGCAATTTCGCCGGCATGGCCATCGGACTGGTCCTTGTCCGACGGCGACTCGACAGGCTGCCGATGAGCGAGGTGACCCGAACCTACGTTCGACTCGGTGCCGCGTCTGTGGTTGCCGGCGCCGGCGCCATCCTCGTGCAGCTTGCTCTCGGGCATGTCGTCGAAGGGAAGTTGTACAGCCCTGTTAGTTTGGTGGCCGGCGGTTTCGTATTCGCCGGAATCTATGTACTTGTGGCCCGCAGGCTTCACGTTCACGAGATCGACGACCTGTTCGGGCCGGTTGTGGAACGCCTGCGAAGAGCCCTGCCCAAGCGCTGAGCGGCACCCTAGGATGAAGACTCACGTGATGACGATGAACCGCGATGGTGATGGACACAGACAGGAGCAGGGGTGCAAGGCGTAGGCCCAGGCACGGTCCTCGGGGGTCGCTATGCCCTTCGCCGCCGCCTGTCGCACGGTCCCGACCTCGAGCGCTGGTCCGCCGTCGACGCCACGCTCAAGCGGGAAGTCGCGCTCACCGTCGTCGGCGCCACACACCCCAACTGCGCCGGTGTCCTTGACGCAGCCCGGCGAGCAGCCGGGGTTGACGACGCCAGACTGGTCCGCATCCTCGACGTTGGCACCGAGAACGACAGCTCTTTCATCGTCGAGGACGCAAGAAGCGGATCAGAGTCTCTGGCCACGATCCTGCTCCAGGGACCCCTGCCCGCCGAGGAAGCCCGCCGAGTCGCGGGTGAGACCGCCAAAAGCCTGGAAGCGGCCGGCCAGCGCGGTCTTCACCACCTTCGACTGACTCCCCACAACGTCCTGGTCGACCCCGACGGCGCGATCAGGGTCAGCGGTGTGGCTGTCGCCGCGGCGATGGATTGGCCCGATGAGCAGGAGCCGAACGCGGGCACTGCATTGCGTCGAGACGCCCTGAGCCTCGTCGCAATCCTGTATGCCGCCCTGACGAGTCGCTGGCCGCTAGACGAAGAGGTCTCTGGCGTCGAGGCAGCCCCGCGGCTAATCGATGGTGTTGTTGCACCCTCCGAGATCGTTGCGGGCGTCCCGGGTGATCTTGATGCCTTGTGTGGCATGACGCTCACCGAGGGCAACGGTCCATTGACGCCCAGGGACTTCGCCAACCGGATCGCCCCGTGGCCGCGTGCACGGGTCCACCGCGCCGGAGTCGACCCTACCGTCGTCCTGCACCTGCCCAAATCGGATGACGCCTCCGACGTTGTCCCAGTCGCCGTTCCGGTCATCGCGAAGGGGACAGAGCCGACAATCGCCATCTCGACCAAGGACCTTCCATCCCAGGGCCCGTCGCATGGGCCGCAAGAGCCGGCGAGGCAAACCGAGTCTGCTCAGCAGGCGGGGCCGACAGAGCCTTCACCCCAGCCTGACGGCGTGGGATCGGCGGTCATACCCGCTGTCGGCGCCAAGGCGGCCGCAGCAGGTGCGGCCACCACCAAAGCGTTCGGGACTGCCGTTGCCAGTGCGGGTACGGCGGCTGGCGTGGTCGGTGGCAAACTGAGTTCCTTCGCCAGGGCAGCAGGAGACAAGAGAGCCCGAACCACCTCCGGCCGCAGCAATGACCAGATGAAGTTGCCTGTGGGACTCACGAGCAAAGACGATATCGGGCCCCCCCTGCCGCTGCTCCCTGCATCCACGGCACTGCCTCCCAGCCGTGGCCAGTCCAAGATGGTCATGCTGATCATGGCCGCGTTCGTGGTTGGGGCACTGTTCGTTGGATACCGCGGCCTGCTTGGCCCGGGCAGCGCCCCGAGCCCGAACAAACCCACGGCTAGGCGCACGGTGACCGTGAGTGCTCCAGCGGTCACCGTGCCCGCCTCGCCGGCACCACAGGCCGCGACGACGGCGGGTGGACCGATCGCGATCCTGTCGGCCACTGGTTTCGACCCTCAAGGCGACCAGAGGGAGAACAACTCCCAGGCAGCCAAGGTCTACGACGGCAACCCTGCGACGACGTGGACCTCCGAGCTCTACGCCACGCCCCAGTTCGGCAACCTGAAGAAGGGCGTGGGGCTGATCCTGGACCTCGGCCAGCCGACGTCGGTCCATAAGGTCACCATCGACCTTGCCAACGGACCACTGGACGTCACGGTCTATGCCGCAACAGGTCCAAACCTTCAAGGTGCCACCGTGATCGGGACCGCCGGTGCGGCCACCGGACGGGTCGAGCTCAAGGCCAGCAAAGTCATGCCAGAATCGCAGTTCATCATCGTCTGGTTCACCGCGCTGGCCCCGGACGGCGGTCAGTTCGGCGCCTCGATCTCGGAGATCGCACTCAACTGAGTGCACAACAGATGTCGCGCCTGGACAACCTGCGCGAGCTGCCCGACCGCGAGCTGCTCTCGGCACACTGCGCGGGCGACCCCGACGCTTTCGGTGAGATCTTTCGACGCCACCGTGATCAGATGTGGGCTTTGGCCCTGCGGACCACCCATGACCCGGAGTTGGCCGCCGATGCCGTACAAGAAGCGTTCATCGCGGCCTTGCGGGGTGCCGACTCCTTCCGGGGCGAAGCCGCAGTCACGACATGGCTTCACCGGATCGTGGTCAACTCCTGCCTGGACCGACTGCGCCGAATCAAGCCTGTCGTGCATCTGCCCGACGCCGACCTGAGCATCCTGGCTGATACCCACGACCACCAGCACAGCGTCGACGTCAGGCTCGACATCCAGGCGGCGTTGGAGCAGCTGCCCGAGAGCCAGCGGATGGCGCTGATCCTGGTCGACATGCATGGGCTCAAGATCGCCGAGGCGGCCAGCATCCTGGATGTCGCCGAGGGCACCATCAAGTCACGATGTGCGCGCGGGAGAGCCGCGATGGTGCCGCTGCTCGGACTGTCCGTGCCATCAGACACGTCCATCACTCCCACTCCTAAGGAACCAATGGCCACTCCCTGACGTCATACCCACGTCGGCGTATTCATTGTTTAACAGATCCCCGACATGCCCGTCAGGCAGCACAGAGGCTAACCCCACCGACCGTTTCGCGAACCAGCATCGAGGTGAACACCCTGATCAGGCCCCACATCCCTAGTAGCTCAGAGCCAACCCGCGATGACGATCCGACAGGTGTTCGTGCCCTGCTCTCCTCACTGCCCGACCCCGACCCCATGCCGAAGCACCTCGTCGACAGGATCAACGCCAGTCTGGCCGCCGAGCAGGCTCAGCGCGCCACCTCGTTCTCGGGCGCCTCGGTGACCCCACTGCTGGCCACCGCACGACGTCGTCGCGCGCGGCTCCTGTTCGCGATAGCCGGCGCGGCAGCCGCCGTTGCCGTCATCGCAGTTGTCGGAAGCAACATGTTCACGTCACATCAGAACAACACGATCACCAGCAGCGCAACGGTCGCCAGCACTGCCGGCGCGGGAGAGACCAGCGCCGGCGTTCCGCCGACCGCGGCTGACAAGGCCCCGCCCCTGGCCGGCCGCGCCACGACCCCATCGCTCGTTGAGATCGGTCAGTCCGGGACCCGATACACCCAAGCGGACTTCGTGACGCAGGCCGAGACGCTGCGCCACTCAACACTCGGCCCGATCCAGCCGCAGACTGCGCAGTCATCCAGCGTCGGTCCTGCTGGCACGACTGTTGGACTGAGGGAGTGCCTGAGCGCTATCGGCGCCGCCGGAGCTCAGGTGGTCCGGGCGGACGTCGCTTTCTACGAGGGACAGCCCGCCATGATCATCGTGGCCACCTCCAATGGCGTACCAATGGCGTATGCCGTGGGGCGTCAGTGCTCAGGCACAGACGCGGCGGTATTGCGCCCGGCCACCCCGCTGCCCTGAATGACCCGCAGGGTTGTCGGTCGCAACCCCTCGGGCCGTGGTCCACGTGGAACAATCCCACCGTAGGATCGGTTGAGAGCAGAGCACCACCGACATCCGACCCGACACTCAAGGGACAAGTCAAGCGTGAGCCACGAAGGAAGAATGAGGTGAGCCATGAGTGCTGAGGTTCGTGAGGTCATCATCATTGGTTCTGGTCCGGCTGGGTACACCGCTGCCATCTACGCTGCCCGCGCCAACCTGGCGCCGGTCCTGTTCGAGGGTGCGGTCACCGCAGGTGGTGCGTTGATGAACACCACCGAAGTCGAGAACTTCCCCGGTTTCCCGGACGCCGTCATGGGCCCGGACCTCATGGAGTCCATGCGAGCCCAGGCCGAGCGTTTCGGCGCCCAGATGGTCCGCGACGACGTCACCACCGTGTCCCTGACCGGCCCGGTCAAGACCGTCACCGACGGCGCCGGTACCACCTGGGCCGCGCGGGCCGTGATCTTGGCGATGGGCTCGGCCTACCGCCAGATGGGCCTGCCCGACGAGGCACGCCTCTCAGGCCACGGAGTGTCCTGGTGCGCCACCTGCGACGGGTTCTTCTTCCGCGACCAGGACATCGTGGTCGTGGGCGGCGGCGACTCCGCCATCGAGGAGGCCACCTTCTTGACCAAGTTCGCCAAGTCCGTGACGATCGTGCACCGCCGCGAACAGCTACGCGCCTCCAAGATCATGGCCGAACGCGCCAAGGCCAACCCCAAGATCACCTTCGCCTGGAACAGCGCCGTGGACCAGATCCACGGCCAGGACAAAGTCACCGCGGTAAGCCTGCGGGACACCCACACCGGCGCAACCCGCCTGCTCCCCGCCACAGGGGTCTTCGTAGCCATCGGCCACGACCCCCGCAACGAGCTCATCAAAGGCGTCATCGACCTGGACGAACAGGGCTACGTCCAAGTCCAGCCCCGCAGCACGGCAACCAACATCGACGGCGTCTTCGCGGCCGGAGACCTAGTCGACCACACCTACCGGCAGGCGATCACCGCCGCAGGCTCAGGCTGCGCCGCGGCCCTGGACGCCGAGCACTACCTACGCGACCTGGAACCCACCCCACCACAGGTCCAGAGCGACGCGAAGCCATCCGTGCACACGGTTGGTGTCGGCTCGTAGCCAGGACCTCGACCGCGTTCCGACTACTCAGCACTCCACCAATCCGCAGTTCAGGAATCAGCATCGAACAGGAAGGACCCCCGCCGTGGGAGCTACCAAGGAGACCACCGACTCGACGTTCGACACGGACGTACTGATGAGCGACGTGCCGGTCATTGTCGACTTCTGGGCGCCGTGGTGTGGGCCTTGCCGTTTGGTTGCCCCCATCCTCGAGGAGCTGGCCACCGAACACGCCGGCAAGGTGACCATCGTCAAGCTCAACACCGACGAGAATCCCGAGATCACCGCGCGCTACGGCATCACCGGGATCCCCACGATGAACGTCTACGTCAAGGGTCAGGTCGTCAAGACCCTCGTGGGTGCACTCCCTAAGCCCAAGCTGGTCCGCGAGCTGTCCGACTACCTCAGCTGATCCCCTGGGGGGATAACGAAGCCGGGAGTGCCGTTTCGTGCACCCTCAGCCTTCTCATTGCCGGTATGCTCCACTCTTACTGTCGTCCCTGACGGCTCCACTCCCGAAGGGTAGGTATGTCGGACCAACCCGTTGCGCTCTTTCGCTTTGGCGACCAGGGCGCAGCCGTGCGTTCCATTCGCGCACTGCTACAGGCCACTGGCGACCTTGCTCCATCGACCGCCGAGGCCTCCGATGTCTACGACGCAGAGGTAGCCCAGGCGGTCCGGGCCTTCCAGCAACGGCGAGGCCTGATCGTGGACGGGGTGCTCGGACCTCACACTCATATCGCTCTGGACGGGGCTCACTGGAAGCTTGGCGACCGAATGCTCTCGCATATCCCAGGCCACATGCTTCAGGGCGATGACGTGGCCGAGCTGCAGGAGCGTCTCCTGTCGCTCGGGTTTACCCCCGACCGGGTCGACGGCGTCTTCGGGACCAACACCGAGCAGGCAGTTCGACGGTTCCAGAGTGGGGTTGGACTGGCTGTGGACGGCAGCGTCGGGCCCCAGACCTTGCGGGCTTTCGCAGATCTGACCCGCTCGGTTTCCGGCGGCTCGCCGCACACTCTGCGCGAAGAAGAGCTGATCAGAACCTCCGGCCATCGTCTGCTCGGCCGGATAGTCGTGCTGGATCCCGGCCATGGCGGCGACGACCCCGGGACCGTTGCCCATGGACTGACCGAGTCCGAGGTCACACTCGACCTGGCTCGCCGAATCGAAGGCAGGCTCAGCGCCATCGGCGTGACCGTGTTGTTCACCCGATCGGCGACGACCGGGCCTGAAGACCTCTTCCGGGCATCGATGGCCAATCAGGCCCGGGCAGACATCATGCTGTCGCTGCACTGCGACTCCACCGATCAGTCCCGGGCAAGCGGAGTCGCCACGTTTTTCTGGGGGCTGGAGCGCTTCGGGGCCTGGTCAGCCGTCGGTGAGCATCTTGCCAATCTGATCCAGCGCGAGATTGTGTCCCGCACGGGTCTGGCCGACTGTCGTTCGCACCCCCGTGGTTGGCAGCTGCTGCAACGCACGCAGATGCCCACAGTACGGATCGAGGCGGGCTACCTCAGCCACCCGGAAGACGCAGCACGACTGGCTGACCCGGCGTTCCTGGACACTCTCGCTGAGGCGATCGTCATCGCACTCCAACGGATGTATCTCGGTGAGGACGACACGAATGCCACCGGCGTCCTACACCTGGGAGACCTGGGGGCTTACAACGCGAAGCAACGAGCACCAACGGAGTGAGATCTCTCTGGATGGTGTGAGACGGCTAAGCCGCGGCATGGCTCAGGCAGACGACGCTTTGGGCGTACCGACATCAGCCTCAGAGGCGCGCCTGCCTTGGCTCAGGCTCGGTGACCTGACTGCAGCCAGGAGCCGCTCCACCGCCGCTTCCATGTCCACGCGCCAGGTCAGAGCCGTGCGTAGGTCCAGACGCAGGCGAGGGTAGGTGCGATGTTCGCGCACGGTCTTGAAACCCACAGCCGTGAGGAACCGGGTCGGGATGACACACGCTGCCTTCGGCGAGTCAGGGTCCCCGAGATATCCAAAGGCCTCGACCGCCCGGACCCCACGACGCATCACGTCCTTGGCCGCGACCTGGATGAGTACCCGCCCGAGTCCCTGACCCGCATACTCAGGGATCACCCGGGCCGTCATCAGCATCACGGCATCGGCACCGATAGGGGCCGTCGGGAAGGCGGTCGCGCGCGGCACCAAATACGGTGGGGCATACGTGATATAGCCGGCTGAAACCCCGTCAACGTACACGATCTGGCCCACGCTGCCCCACTCCAGCAGCGCCGAGGACAGCCACGACTCTTTATCTAGACCAGGCTCACCCCCGGCAATCGATCCTGCTGCCAGCGCGGGGTCAAGCTCCCAGAAGACACATGAGACGCAGGGTTCCGGCAGATCTTGGAGGCGATCGAGTGTAAGCGAGAAGACTTCGCGTCCAACCCCTTTCACGACGAATCACCACCGCCATGGCACCGCCGGCACAGTCCAGCCAAGCGACATGTCATGAGACCCACATCGCGATCACAGGACAATTCGCCATAAGAGGCAATGTGGCATGGGAGACTTTCACCACGCGTTGTGCAACACGGCATAAACCTTATGGTTCCACTTATTCGCGACCGCCGGGAGAGGAGGCTGGTCATGACCTCACCAGGAGGCCAGCATGGGTCACGACTCGACCCGTGGACGAAGTCCTATGCCCAACGCACGGCTGGCATGACCACCTCGGAGATCCGTGCTCTTTTTGCCGTCGCCTCGCGGCCCGAGGTCGTTTCCCTCGCAGGCGGTATGCCGTGCCTTACGGCGCTGCCCATGGAAACGGTCGCCGACACGGTCTCACACATGTTAAGAACTCAGGGGCTCACTGCCCTGCAATATGGTTCCGGACAGGGCGACCCCACGCTGCGCGAACAGATCCTGGAAGTGATGGCCCAAGAGGGGATCTCTGCCCACGCCGACGACGTCGTCGTGACGACCGGATCCCAGCAGGCACTCGATCTGGTCACCCGCATCTTCATCGACCCTGGTGACGTGGTGCTCGCCGAAGCGCCCAGCTATGTCGGCGCTCTGGGGGTCTTCGCGGCCTACCAGGCCGAGGTCGCCCACGTCGCCTCCGATGACAACGGCCTCGTCCCGCAGGCCCTTGAGGAGCGGATCCTCGGCCTCAAGGCTGCCGGCAAGCGGATCAAGTTCCTGTACACGGTCCCCAACTTCCACAACCCCGCCGGGACCACGATGTCCCTGGAGCGCCGGCCGCAGATCGTCGAGATCTGTCACCGGCACGCCATCCTGGTGCTGGAGGACAACCCCTATGGATTACTGGGGTTCGACCGTGAACCATACGACGCGCTACGCACTTTGACCGACGACGGCGTCGTCTACCTCGGCTCCTTCTCGAAGACATTCGCGCCGGGGCTTCGGGTTGGCTGGGCGCTGGCACCACATGCCGTGCGCGAGAAACTGGTCTTGGCCAGCGAGTCGGCAATCCTTTGTCCATCGGCCTACTCGCAGATGACCGTGTCGACCTATCTGGCCACATCCGACTGGATGGCTCAGATCAAGGTCTACCGCGAGCTCTACCGCGAGCGTCGCGACGCCATGATCGAGTCCTTGGGCGCCCTGTTGCCCCAGGCGACCTGGACCCACCCTGACGGCGGCTTCTACGTCTGGGTCACCCTCCCCGAGGGGCTGAACGCCAAGGCGATGCTGCCGCGAGCGGTCACCGAGCGAGTGGCTTATGTGCCCGGCACGGCGTTCTTCGCTGATGGCACGGGACAACGCAACGTCAGACTCTCCTACTGCTATCCGGACCCGGACCGTATCCGTGACGGTGTTCGTCGTTTTGCCGCTGTGGTGCAGTCCGAGCTGGAGCTGCTCGAGACGTTCGGACCGTATGATGCCACCGGCCGTGGCTCCGGTCCGTCCACAGGTGTGCAGTTCCCCGCTCCCGACCTCTCGTGATGCACTGCGTGAGATTCCCCATGGGCTCTGCGGTGTCCGCTGTCACGGTGCCTGTCATTGCCTGCGCCCCCTTATTAGTGAGGATTCTGACATGAGACAAATCCTGGTTCTGGCCGGAGGTCTCAGTCACGAACGCGACGTCTCGCTGCGCTCAGGCCGGCGGGTGGCTGACTCGTTGACTCATTCCGGTTACGAGGCCTATGTACGAGACGTGGACCCGACGCTGCTCGGAGCGATCAGAAGTTCGCGTCCCGAGGTCATCTGGCCGGTGCTGCATGGAGCTAGCGGTGAGGATGGGGCGCTGCGGGATGTGTTGGGAGCATTGGAGATTCCATACATCGGCTCCCGTCCGGCTTCGTGCCGGCTGACCTGGGACAAGCCGGTTGCCAAGGCGTTGGTGGGCGCAGCCGGCATTTCGACCCCGGCCGGGATGGCGCTCTCCCATGCCACCTTCCGCGAGCTTGGAGCGCCCGCCCTGATGGAGTCAGTCATTGACTCACTAGGTCTGCCGCTGGCAGTGAAGCCCGCTCGAGGTGGCTCATCCCTGGGACTGACCATCGTCAGGTCCGCAGCCGAGCTCCCCTCAGCAATGGTCAGCGCTTATGCATACGGTGATATCACTCTGATTGAGCGCTTCGTCGAGGGCACTGAGGTTGCGTTGTCGATCATCGAGGACGCCCAGGGCCACGCTCAAACCCTTCCCGCCGTCGAGATTGTGCCCGACGGAGGCGTCTACAACTACGAGGCCCGCTACACCGCTGGTTCGACCGAGTTCTTCACGCCAGCTCGCCTAAGCAGCTCGGCGGCCGACTCAGCAGCGGCCGTCAGCCTCACCGCCTATCGCACGCTCGGCCACCAGCACCTGAGCCGGGTTGATCTCATCATCGACTCGGACGAGCGCCCGTGGTTCCTGGAGGCCAACGTCTCCCCCGGTATGACGGAGACATCCTTGCTCCCCATGGCAGTGGAGGCGGCCGGCAGGGATGCCTCCGGGGTCTACGGCGCCATCGTGGAGCGGGCGCTCAGCACGACCTGACGACGACGCCCTGATCAGGTGATGCCTGATCAGGTGAGCTCTGCGTCGTGGGACTACGCGCATGCGTCACCCACACTGAGTTGAAGTGATCAGGTGGCCGTGATCTCATCAAGCTGCGCCAGTGTCACCGACCAGGTCGCCGCCCATCATCATGACGATGCGGTCGAGGTCTTCTACCGAGGCGAACTCGAACGTCAGCTTGCCTTTCCGCTGACCGAGGTTGATTCGCACACGCGTGTCGAAACGGTCAGAGAGCCGAGCGGCCTGACCATCCAGCTGCGGGTGGAGGGCGCCGGCACGCGGCTTGCGGGCACGCGGCGCCTGTTCATCCCCAAGCGCAACAATCTCCTCGACGGTACGTACTGATAAGCCCTCGGCCACGATCCGTTGTGCAAGACGCTCCATGGCTTCTCGATCATCGAGTCCGAGCAGTGCACGTGCGTGACCAGCGCTCAGCACGCCGGCAGCAACCCGGCGTTGCACCAGCGGCGGGAGCTTGAGCAGACGTAGGGTGTTCGAGATCTGCGGACGTGAGCGGCCTATCCGGGTGGCCAGCTCGTCGTGGGTGCAACCGAAGTCGTCCAGCAGCTGCTGATAGGCCGCTGCCTCCTCGAGGGCGTTGAGCTCACTGCGGTGCAGGTTCTCCAGGAGTGCGTCACGAAGAAGATCATCGTCATGGGTGTCCTTGATGATGGCTGGAATGGCCGCCAGTCCGGCAGCCTGAGTCGCTCGCCAACGACGTTCACCCATGATGAGCTCAAACAGCGGCTGTTCGACCCCGTCCGTGTCGTGACCTGCAGCGTGGGCCAGTTCCTCGGTCCGAATGGGCCGCACCACCACAGGCTGAAGAACGCCGATCTCACGGATCGAGTGGACCAGCTCGGCCATCTCATCATCGCCAAAAGCCTTGCGTGGCTGCTTGGGATTCGGACGGATGGAGAGCACCGGGAGCTCCGCGTAACGCGCTCCGGGAACTGGCGCCAGGTCCATCAGCGCCGTGGCAGTGACGCTGTTCGATCCATTCTCCCGAGCCGACTCATCACCGCCTGTTTCACGTGAAACAGGCGGTACACCCTCCGGCCGAGCGGCCGAGTTGCCCTTGAAGAACACATCCATGGGACGGCTCGTTCCATTGCCTTCCGGGGATGTGGGGATCAGCGCTCCCAGCCCACGACCTAATGCGCGCCGCTTCTCACTCATGCCCATCGACCTCTCTGATGCAAACACGACCGACGCGAGGTACTCGCCCGGGCTGGATCCACGTTCCCAACTCTTCGACTAAGGCCTCTCCCCAGAGCTGCCTCGTGCGACCATGAGCTAACCGGAAGCGCCACGGTCTGCCACCTCGACGGCCACGCTACCGTCTGCCACCTCGACGGCCACGCTACCGTCTGCCACCTCGACGGCCACGCTACCGTCTGCCACCTCGACGGCCACGCCACGGTCCGCAAGCTCGCTGGCGGCCTCCAGGTAGGACAGCGCCCCGCTGCTGGTGGGGTCGTAGGTCATCACCGTCTGCCCGAAACTGGGCGCCTCGGAGATCCGCACGGAACGAGGCACCGACGTGCGCAGAACCTGCGCAGGGAAGTGTGTACGTACTTCTTCGGCAACCTGGGCCGACAGGCGGGTGCGACCGTCGTACATGGTCAACAAGATGGTTGAGACATGCAGACCAGGGTTCAGGTGACTCTTGATCAACTCAATGTTCTTGAGAAGCTGGGAGAGCCCCTCAAGGGCGTAGTACTCGCATTGGATCGGAATGAACACTTCATCGGCTGCAACGAACGCGTTAACGGTGAGAAGCCCGAGACTTGGTGGGCAATCGACCAACACGTAGTCAAATCGTTCCTCGCCGCGATCCGCAGCACCAGCGACATAGGCACTCAAGGCCCTTTCCATCCGCGTCTCACGAGCCACTAGCGAAACCAGTTCGATCTCAGCTCCCGCCAGGTCGATCGTCGCGGGAACGCACCACAGGTTGGGAATGTCCACGCACTCCTGCACGACATCAACGATGGCCTTACCGTCCACCAGCACGTCATAGATACTCGCGACGTCCGCATGATGGTCGATCCCCAAAGCGGTGCTCGCGTTCCCCTGCGGGTCGATGTCGACGACGAGAACCCGAAGACCAGCTTGAGCCAGGGCTGCCGCAACATTCACCGTCGTCGTCGTCTTACCCACGCCGCCCTTCTGGTTGGCCACCGTCAAGATTCGGGTGTGGTCAGGCTTGGGAAAAATCTTGCCGCTCAATGAGAGACGACGACGGGCGTCCTCAGCCACCGCTTGAGCCAGGGGCGTCTCTGAGTCTGGATCCGGTAGGGACGCCAGCAACTGATCGCATTCTGACAAGTGCTCCACACCACCTTGATTAGCTGTTTCACGTGAAACGGCGTCTGCCGTTGGAAGGTCGTCGACCTCAGTGGCTTCCCTCTGATCCACTTCCGGCCGGAAATGTGACTCGGGAGCTCCCCCAGAAGCCGAACCATGAGCCAGCTCGGGAAGTGCCTCAGGAACAGGCCGGGGAACCGAAGATGGCCACCCCAGACCCGACGACAAGTTGTCATCCTCTCCTTCGCCATCTATTGGCCAACCCAGGCCCTTGTGGGCCAATCCGGACGCCGACACCTGCCACCTCAATCCCTCGTCGCAGTCAGGCTGCTGACCACTGGGTCGCTCTACCGTACCGGCTGACACGGACTCCAGCCGGTGATCAACCTCGGCGCTTCGCCTTCGACTTGTTCCTTTTCGCCCCGACGCGTTGGATCGGCCGATCACCCATAACCACCCGAAGAACGGTTGTCTCCTGATCCACGATCCCACTCCCATAGCTCTCGATGACTTCATCAATAGCGCCCAACCGCCTCAGGAGTGCACGGTCGGTCTCCACCTCCTCAGTGACGCTCGATCCCTTGATCGCGAGCAGCGACCCGCCGGGCAACAGCAATGGCAGACACCACTTTGCAAGTTCACTCAGGCGTGCAACGGCGCGTGCCGTTACCACCGGCGCACGGAGGATCCCTGCGAACTCTTCGGCCCGACCGCGGTGCACCGTGACATTGGTCAGGGCGAGCTCATGAACCGCCATGGACAGCCAGCTGGTTCGGCGTAGCATCGGCTCAATAAGGTGTAGGTCAAGGTCTGGACGCGCAATGGCCAGGGCGAGCCCGGGCAGTCCTGCCCCCGACCCGACGTCGATCACCATCTGATCGACAGGTATGGCCAGATGGATCACCGCACAGTTCAGCACGTGTCGCTCCCACAGCCGCGGAACCTCACGAGGTCCGATGAGTCCGTGAGAGACGCCGCTATCGGCCAGAATCGCCGTAAACCGCTCGGCCAGCGCGAGACGGTCGCCAAAGACCCGATCAGCACCGGCAGGTGGTGGCGGTGCCACTGGGTGCCCATCGTCAGAGGGAGCGCCCAAACTGGCGCGCTCTTGCGCCTGGACGTCGCTTCGACCGGCGGTGTCCCCTGAGACGTCACTGCCAGGCGCGTCACTCATCGACGTGCTCATTGCTCGTCGTGGCGTCATCGCTCGCGACCGAAACTGCAAGATAGCCCGCACCTCAACGGCCCTTGATTGGCCGGTTTCACGTGAAACACGCCAGCATGGTCGTGAGTCACGCGGGCAGGATCACCACGTGACGTTCAGGCTCAACGCCTTCTGACTCCGACACCAGGCCGCCCGCGAGGACCTCGTCGTGCACAACCTTCCGTTCGAAGGCGGTCATCGGGTCCATCGCAATTTTGGCGTCGGTGGACTTCACTGTGGCTATGGCGGTCTGGGCGACGGCTGCCACTGCTGCACGACGCTCGGCCCGGTATCCCGCCACATCAAGCATGAGCCGACTGCGCTCCCCGGTGGAGGATTGAACCGCAAGGCGGGTCAGTTCCTGCAGTGCCTCGAGGACCTTGCCATCACTGCCCACGAGGCGGCGGGAGACGCGGCCCTCTTCAGAATCCACGATCGCCACCGCTGCACGGTCGCCATCGACGTCCACGTCGATGTCACCATCCATGTCGGCAATATCCAGAAGCTGCTCCAGGAAGTCGGCAGCAACCTCACCCTCACGCTCGAGGAGCGATGTCGGCGTGCTCGCACGTGACTCACCGCCGCCAGTCACCTCGGCCGCCACATTCTTCGTGACATCCCGGGACGGCACGCCTTGCTCCAAGCCCTCATCTACTGGGGATGAGTCCTGCGCTGCAGATGAGTCCTGCTCGACTGGTGAAGTGTCCTGCTCGGTCATGTCCATCTCCTGATCTTGCTGTATGCCGGACCCGGTTCGGTCCACGAAGTGTGCGGTGCTCGTGCCACTCTCGAGGGTCTCGAAGATGCCATCATCGCCGGTCAGCAACCTACCGCTCACCGACCTTGGTGGCGCTGCTAGGCGTCGCCGTCTGCAGTTGCCGACGGTTTGGCACCCGGCTTCTGCCTGGGGCCCGGCTGCTGCGTCGGGCCCGTCTTGGCATCGCCCTGCCCGGTGGGCTTCACCCGTTTCTTGCGTTTGGGTTGTTGGCGTTGACCCGACTTGGGCTTAGCCTCTGCGACCGGAGTGTCCTGGATGTCCTCAGCGTCAGCGTCATGACTCAGCCCAGGGATGGTGAACTTCTTGTGCTCCTTGCCGCTCTTGATCCGGCGTGCCTCGAGAGCCTTCTCGGCAGGCGATCCGGGGGCCGGCATGCGCCGAATGGTGTAGAACTGCTGGCCCATCGACCAGAGGTTTGTGGTCAGCCAGTAGAGCAGGACGCCGATCGGGAAGTTGATCCCGGAGAAAGCGAAGAACAACGGCATCAGGTACAGCAGGACCTTCTGCTGCTTGGCGAACGGGTTGTCCATGGCGTTCGCTGGCATGTTCTTCATCATCAGCTGGCGCTGGGTGGTGAACGTCGTAGCCGACATGAGCACGATCAGCACCACCGTGACGATCTGGGTGCTCAGTACCCCATTCGCGTGCACGAAGGTGGCAGAGAGAGGGGCGCCGAAGATCGTGGAGTTGTTAGCCTGCCCGGCCAGTACCGCGGTCATCGGACCGATCGGCGACTTCTTGCCAGTAGCAATGGGCTGGAGGCTGTTGAGCACCCGGAAGAGCGCGAAGAAGATCGGGGACTGCAGAAGGATCGGCAGACAGGACGAGAACGGGTTGGTACCCGTGCGCTTGTAGAGGGCCATCGTCTCCTGGGTCATCGCCTGTCGAGACTCTGGATCGGTCTTGCCCTTGTACTTCTTCTGGATCTTCTGCATCTCGGGCTGGATCAGCTGCATCCGGCGAGACGCGTGAATCTGCTTGACAAACAAGGGGATCAGGATGATCCGGATCACGATCACCAGGCCCACGATCGATAACGCCCAGGTGAACCCGGACGCTTCGGGAAGGCCAATAAAGGTGAAGATCTGATGGAAACCGACCATCAACCAGGCGACGACCCACTCCAGTGGGTGGAGCACGGTATCTATCCATACCGACATATCGGGTCCTCTGTCATGGGGTGGGCTGGTCGCTCACCGCGGGCTGCGAATGGGATCAACCGGTATGCGGGCCGATCGCCATCGTGGTCAAGTCTGATGGGTGGGCTGTCCGGACATATGTTCGGGATGCGGGTGCGGAACGTGGTCGACTCCGCCGGGGTTCCATGGGTGACAGCGCAGCAAGCGGCGGGCCGCAAGCCAGGAGCCGCGAAAGAGTCCAAATCGCTCGATGGCGGTCAGTGCGTAGGCGGAGCAGGAGGGGTAGAACCGGCAGGCCGGCGGCCGCATCGGTGACCAGACCAGCTGATAGGCCCTGATCAGCCAGATCGCCGGAGCTGCCACCACTGAGCGCACCGATGGAAACGCCATAAGGCTTCAGTGTCCTTTCTGCGGGACGACCCGGCGCAGCACGGTGGACAGCAACCTGTCCAGGTCCTGTGCCAGCGTTGCCGTTGGCGTACCAGGCAGATCAGTCTTCGCACGGATGATCACATCAACGCCATCGGGAAGCTGACTGATCCGCGTGCTCATGAGAGCCCGCAGGATCCGCTTGGTGCGGTTGCGAACCACCGCGTTGCCCACGGTCTTAGAGACGACAAGACCGACCCGCGGCGGTTGACCCGCACGCGCGTCGGTCGAGTTGGCATGTACCACGATGAAGCGGCTACCTGAACGAGATCCACCTGCTCCGCGTGCCCCCCGAAATACTTCGGCGAAATCGGTGCTGCTTCGCAGACGATGACGCGCTGGAAGCACGCGTCGAGCCTCAGGCGGACAGTTCGGAGCGACCCTTGACGCGACGAGCAGCCAGGATGGCGCGGCCGGCGCGGGTACGCATGCGCAGACGGAAGCCGTGGGTCTTGGCCCGCCGACGGTTGTTCGGCTGGAAAGTACGCTTGCTCACGAGGTTCTCCGTTACTGCACAGCCATCCGGGGATCTGTGCTGAAGGTGGTGCGGGGTACAGGGTGCGACGAGTCAACTGGTGCGACGGGGCAATATCTGCCCACTGCTTTCGAGGCGCTGATCGGCCACAATCGGAAGCCCGCGGCCACGAAATACTCGAGTGAAAACACGGGCATGCGAAAAGGGCCCTCAACACAGGCATGGTCTAACGTACGGGAGCCAGCGGCGCACGGTCAAACTCGTGCGGTTTGCCCCGTCACTGTGCCACCAAATCGGCGGAAAACGGCCTATGGTGGTCCGGCGGGGCATCCCTGTCAGGCGACACGCCGATTAACAGTCGATGGTGTGAACATGAACACGACGATTTTGACCCTCGTACGGCTCCCCGTGAGGGCGGAACGCTCATAGGTATCGCGCGCCACACCCTCTTTCCACAGCGTATGCACAGTCTGTGGACAACCGTGTGGAGAAACGGACATACGATTCTCGGGCGTCGAGTGGGCCGATGCCGCTGGATCATGACAACGGGAGTGGAGATGTACCGATCGTGACGCAAGTACAGGTTGATTTCGGGCACGTCTGGCACAACACGTTGACCGCTCTGGACGCCAACGGACTACCACCAACCCAGCGTGCGTTCCTGCGCCAGGCCAAGTTCGTGGGCCTGCTGGAGAACACGGCACTGCTGGCCGTCCCAGACGAGTACACCAAGGACATCGTCGAGACCCGGATCCGCCAACAGGTCGTGATGGCGCTGTCCAGTCAGCTCGACATGGAGATCCGGCTCGCGGTCACCGTCGACCCGGCGTTGCGCGCAGAGAATGCAGCCGAAAATCCCACCGAACCCGAGGCCGTCGCCGATCTGGCCAGCCTGACCGAGCTCGAAGCCGACGAGTTGCCGGACCTGAGCTCACCGTTCAGCACGATCCGGTCGACCGCCGCGAGCGGCCAGTCCAGTCGGCCGCGGATTGCCGACCGTGATGCCACCGAGGTCGAGGCCACCCGACTCAACCCCAAGTACACGTTCGACACGTTCGTCATCGGCGCCAGCAACCGCTTCGCCCACGCAGCCGCGGTGGCAGTGGCCGAGGCGCCGGCCAAGGCCTACAACCCTCTGTTCGTCTACGGCCAGTCCGGACTCGGTAAAACCCACCTGCTCCACGCGATCGGCCACTACGCGCGCAACCTGTATCCGAACGTGCGAGTGCGATACGTGAACTCCGAGGAGTTCACCAACGACTTCATCAACAGCATCCGTGACGACAAGGCCTCGGCTTTCCAGAGCCGGTACCGCAACGTTGACGTCCTCCTCATCGATGACATTCAGTTCTTGCAAGGCAAGGTGCAGACCCAGGAAGAGTTCTTCCACACCTTCAACACGCTGCACAATGCGAACAAACAGGTCGTGATCACCTCCGACCTGCCGCCCAAGCAACTGGGTGGCTTCGAAGAGCGGATGCGCAGCCGTTTCGAATGGGGTCTGCTCACCGACGTTCAGCCGCCCGACCTGGAGACCCGGATCGCCATCCTTCGCAAGAAGGCAATCCAGGACAAGATGACCACCCCCGATGAGGTGCTGGAGTTCATCGCCAGCCGGATCACGACGAACATTCGTGAGCTCGAGGGGGCGCTCATCCGGGTCACCGCGTTCGCCAGCCTCAACAGACAGTCCGTCGACCTCAATCTGGCCGAGATCGTGCTCAAGGACATCTTCCCGCAGGATCAGGGCAACCAGATCACGTCAGCGACGATCATGGCCCAGACGGCGGACTACTTCGGCCTGACCATGGAGGACCTGTGTGGCGCGTCGCGCTCCAGGGTCCTGGTCACCGCCAGACAAATCGCGATGTACCTCTGTCGTGAGCTCACCGAGCTGTCCCTACCCAAGATCGGCCAGCTGTTCGGGGGACGCGACCACACGACCGTCATGCACGCCGATCGCAAGATCCGTCAGCTGATGTCCGAACGCCGAGCGATCTACAACCAGGTCACCGAGCTGACCAACCGGATCCGCAACCAGTCTCGTTAGCAACACCGATTTTCATGCACAGGGTTGTGTACAGGGTTGTGCACAACCCTGTGGCCTTGTTATCGGCCCGTGACCAGCCATACATCCCTACGTCATCTCCATCGTCCACAGCCTGGGGATAACTCTGTGGACGCTCGTTCCGCGCACTCACGCACAGGCCCGTGAACTCAGGAGGACAAGGTGTGGATGACATCCCTTCAGCTGTTAGTAACCGCACTGTCGCGCTAGCCGTCCTGTGGACGGCTGGCGCTGGTGCACAAGGAGGTCCAGTTGTCCACGGCTCCTGTCCACGGGCCATCCACAGGGCTCCCGCGGCGTCACCAGCCACGACATGAGTTGTCCACACAATCCACAGGCCCTATGACGATGACGAGACCTGGAAGATATGAGTTCCGCCCCGAGTACCTGGGGACAAAAGACTCAGGATCGAGCCCCATGCCCTCAACCCCAAGAATCACAACCAACTCCAGACGCCAGATGTTGGCGCAGAGTCAAGGTGGCACTAGGGTCGATCCGCACCTGCGTAAAACGCAATACTGTGTCGCTGTCAACACCCATGCATGTCGAAGGGCGGGTTACCGATGAAGTTTCGGGTTGAGCGCGATGTTCTGGCCGAGGCCGTGACGTGGGTCGCTCGCGGCCTGCCGAACCATCCACCCGTCCCCGTTTTGGCCGGTGTCCTGATCGAGGCCAACGACGAGGGAACCCTCACCCTGTCGGCCTTCGACTATGAGGTCTCGGCCAAGATCACAGTTGCCGCCGAAGTGGGCGAGTCCGGTACCGTACTGGTGCTCGGACGCCTCCTGACCGATATCTCGCGTAACCTGCCAGACCGCCCGATAGATGTGGTCACCGAAGGCACCAAGGTCCAGGTCACTTGCGGTTCTACGCGTTTCAGCCTCTTAATGATGCCGGCTGACGACTACCCGACCTTGCCCACCGCCCCCGCTGCGAGCGGCACGATCGCAGGTGACGTCTTCACCCAGGCTGTGGCTCAGGTCTCGATCGCGGCTGATCGAGGCGACACGTTGCCCATCCTTACTGGCGTCCGAGTCGAGATCGAGGGTGACAAGATCACCCTTCTAGCGACTGACCGCTACCGCCTCGCGATGCGTGAGCTGACCTGGAACCCAGAGGCCACCGACGCAAGCCACGTCGCCTTGGTCCCAGCCCGGACTCTTTCCGATACCGCCAAAGCACTGGGCGCTCTGGGCTCAATTGAGATCCACCTCGGTACCGGTTCCACAGGCGAGGGTCTGATCGGTTTCGAGGCTGGGCAGCGCCTCGCAACCACCCGCCTGCTTGATGGCGCGTACCCAAAGGTCACTTCAATCTTCCCCTCCAGCGCAGACACCGAGGCGGTGATCGAGACAGCCCCACTTGTCGAGGCGGTCAAGCGGGTGGCGCTGGTTGCCGAGCGCAACACCCCTATCCGTTTGCGCTTCAGTGACGGTCAGGTGGCCATCGAAGCCGGCACCGGCGACGGCGCCCAGGCCAGTGAAGCGGTCGAGGCGATCCTTACCGGTCCCGAGATCGAGATCGCGTTCAACCCGCAGTTCCTGCTGGACGGGCTGGGAGCGGTGGGGACGACGTACAGCCGGCTGTCCTTCACCCAGAGCAGCCGCCCGGCGGTCCTCTCAGGTCAGGCCGAGCTCGACGGGCCTGCTGACACGTCCTACCGTTACGTTCTGATGCCGGTCCGCTTCGCCAGCTGAGTCGCATTTGCTGCGGCACACCGAACTGCACACCCACGCCGGCTAGACACACATCGCTATACATTCACTGCAACGGGAGCTATGCCATGCATATCGGACTCATCGGCCTCGGCAAGATGGGCGCCCACATGCGAGAGCGGATCCGGGCGGCAGGTCACGAGGTCAGCGGCTACAGCCGCACGTCACCCGACCGCGACGTCACGAGCCTCGTAGAACTGGTCGCTGCCCTGCCGACCCCCCGCATCGTCATCGTCATGGTGCCCGCCGGTGCTGCCACGGCCCAGACCATCACCGATCTCGGGGAGCTTCTCTCCGTGGGAGACCTGGTCGTCGATGGTGGCAACAGCAAGTTCACCGACGACATCGTGCACGCCCGCGAGCTCAAAGCCAAAGGCATCGGATTTGTAGACTGTGGCGTCAGTGGCGGCGTTTGGGGCCAGGAGAACGGCTACGGTCTAATGTGTGGCGGTGATGACGAGCACGTCAAGATGGTCATGCCGATCTTTGACGCCCTTCGCCCAGAGGGCCCTCGCGACGAAGGCTTCGTGCACGCCGGCGAGGTTGGGTCCGGGCACTACGTCAAAATGGTCCATAACGGTATCGAGTACGGCCTCATGCAGGCCTACGCTGAGGGCTTCGAGCTGCTCCTGGCCAAGGATAGCGTCAAGGATGTGCCGGGCAGCTTCAAGGCATGGACCCGCGGCACCGTCGTGCGTTCTTGGCTGCTCGATCTCATGGTCAAGGCACTCGAGGAGGACCACGACCTCGGCCAGATCAGGGGCTATGTCAACGACTCGGGGGAGGGCCGCTGGACCGTTGAGGAAGGCATCGCACACGCCGTGCCGATGCCGGTCATCACGGCCTCACTGTTCGCCCGGTTCTCCTCGCGCCAGGACGACTCTCCCCAGATGAAGGCCGTGGCCGCGTTGCGAAACCAGTTCGGTGGTCACGCAGTCACCAAAGCCGGCGAGTCCGGTGTACTGACCGATCACTGACATCGTGCCGCCGTGCACCTGAGGCACCTGAGCGTCACCGACTTTCGAAGCTACCCAAGCGCCGAACTGCCGCTGACACCAGGGGTCACCACGCTGATCGGGCTCAACGGTCAGGGCAAGACGAACCTTGTCGAGGCCGCTGGCTATCTGGCAACGCTCGGTTCACATCGGGTGGCAGCCGACGCGCCGCTGGTCCGTGCCGGCACCCAGCAGGCGATCATCCGCGGTGTCGTCATCCGTGACGGACGCGAGACGCTGATCGAGCTCGAGATCAACACCGGACGGGCAAGCGGCCGCAACAGGGCTCGACTCAACCACTCACCGGCCTCGCGCCCCCGAGAGGTTCTTGGGACACTACGCACGGTGTTGTTTGCCCCCGAGGACCTTGGGCTGGTCAAGGGGGATCCATCCGAGCGCCGCAGGTTCCTGGATGAGCTGCTCGTGGCCCGTCAGCCGCGGTGGGCAGGTGTCCGGTCCGAATATGACAAGGTGCTCAAACAGCGCAATGCACTGCTGAAGTCTGCAGCGCCGGTGTTGCGGCGCGGCGTCCGGCGTCCACACAGGCCGTCCACATCTTTATCCACAGGCACTGTGGATAAAGATGTGGACGCGACCGACAGAGCCGTGCACACCTTGGACGTGTGGAACAGCCACCTCGCCATGGTTGGCGCCCAGCTGCTGTATGCACGACTGCGACTTATGCGCGACCTCACTCCCTATCTCACCAGGGCGTATGACGAGGTCAGTGCTGCGCAGTCCGATGCGCACATCTCCTACAAGTCCTCACTTCGCGAAGAGACGTCCCTCGCCATCGCGGCCGGCGCGGTTCCCGAGATGCAGGAGCTGCATGACGAGCTCTTGGCTTCCCTCGCAGAGGTGCGGGTCAACGAGATCGAGCGTGGTATCTCACTGGTGGGCCCGCATCGCGATGATGTGGTGCTCACCCTGGGCGAGCTGCCGGCAAAGGGCTACGCGAGCCACGGCGAGTCTTGGTCCTTCGCGCTGGGCCTGCGGTTGGCTGCCTACCAGCTCCTGCGGCACGACCTTGGCGAGGACCCGGTGCTGATCCTGGACGACGTCTTCGCTGAGCTCGACTCGGGTCGCCGCGAACGGCTGGCCACGCTGATCGCCGACTGTGAGCAGGTGCTGATCACTGCTGCTTTCCCCGGCGACGTACCCACCGTTCTGTCAGACTACGGTACGACGTATCGAGTAACCCTGGGGAAGGTGGTTCGTGCCGACTAACCAGAGCGATGACGAACGCGCCGGAGACGAAGTCGACAGCGACGTCTCGGACGAATTGGCATCGGATGACATGGGGATCAGCCATCCGGCGGCGGACAACGCAGATACGGCAGCGGCATCGGCACTGGCGCGGGCGCGTGCAGCCGCACGGGTCAAGGGTCTGCGCCCGGGTAGCCGGCCAATGCGCAAACGAAACCAGAATGGTCAACCCGGCAGTGATCTGACTGGCTCGGGCAGCGACGGCCGCGACCCGTCGCTGCTTGGTGACCAGATGGACCGGCTGCTGCTCGATCGCGGGTGGAACGTTGACGTGGCAGTCGGATCAGTCATGGGCCGGTGGCCGGCGATCGTGGGCGTCGAAGTCGCCGCACACTGCACGCCGCTGACGTTCAGCGATGGAGTTCTGATTGTTCGGGCGGAATCGACGGCATGGGCCACCCAGTTGCGGTTGATGTCGTCGACGATCCTCGGGCGGCTCGAGATCGAGGTCGGAAAGGACGCGGTGACCGACCTTCGGGTGCAGGGCCCGAGCGCGCCATCGTGGTCCCGGGGACTCCGAAAGTCGACCGGGCCTGGTCCGCGCGACACGTATGGATGATCTTGGATGACATCTCGTACATAGCGGCCATCTCCGGGCCGTGAGATACCCAGCCGCGTGGGGGGAGTAGGAACTGGCCACCTTTTTGCCGGGAAATGCCACTGACGGGCCTCCTGAGCACTTTCTTGTCGTTGCCGACAGGTAGACTGGGCAAAGATTCGGCGGCCTGCCTGATGAGGTGCCCGGGGGTTGCTTCACGTGAAACATCACGGAAGCTTCTTGGGAACACCTGACGTCTGGCGTGGCCGCTTCCATTGCCCGACCTTGGCCGATAGTCCCGCGATGCAGGTCCCGGGCCGCACTGACCACGGGATCACTGTATGAAAGCCAAAGGAGCACCGTGTCCGAGGTCAGCCCACAAAACGTGCCCGAACCCACATCAACGGCGAAAGCACTCAGACCAGCTGAACCGGCCTACGATGCGAGCGCGATCACCGTCCTCGAGGGTCTTGAGGCGGTCCGTAAACGCCCCAGTATGTACATCGGCTCCACCGGTGAGCGCGGTCTGCACCACCTGGTCTGGGAGGTTGTCGACAACTCGATCGATGAGGCACTGGCCGGGCACGCCGATCACATCGAGGTTACCCTGCAGTCTGACGGTGGGGTCAAGGTGGTGGACAACGGCCGTGGCATCCCGACGGACGTCATGGTCGGGGAGGGGAAGCCGGCCGTCGAGGTCGTGCTCACCCAACTACACGCCGGAGGCAAGTTCGGCGGCGGAGGCTACTCGGTCTCCGGTGGGTTGCACGGAGTTGGTATCTCTGTGGTCAACGCGCTCTCGGACAAGGTCGAGGTCGAGGTCCGCCAGCTCGGACACGTCTTCCGTCAGACATTCTTGGTGGGTGTGCCCGCGGCCGACCTGTCCAAGGACGAGGCCACCGACGAGACCGGCACCACGGTTACCTTCTGGGCCAGCCCCGACATCTTCGAAACCACGACGTATGAGTACGAGACTATACGTGCCCGGTTCCAGCAGATGGCTTTCCTGAACAAGGGCCTGACGATCACGCTGACCGACGAGCGCCCCCGAGCCATCGAGGCGGCCGACGAAGCCGATTCGGCCGAGGAGCTAGACGAAGCTGAAGTCGACGTCAAGCCGGTCAAGCCACGCACGGTTGCCTACCGATACGAAGATGGCCTGGTCGACTATGTGAAGCACCTTGTCTCTTCCAAGCGCGCCGAACCGGTGCACCCGGAGGTCATCTCTTTCGAGCTCGAGGACAGCACAAAGCACATGTCGCTCGAGGTGGCGTTGCAGTGGACCAGTGCCTACTCCGAGTCGGTTCATACGTACGCCAACACCATCAACACGCACGAGGGCGGCACCCACGAAGAGGGCTTCCGGGCGGCGATGACCAAGCTGGTCAACGACTTCGCAAGAGGCCAGAAGCTGCTCAAGGAGAAGGATGACAACCTCACCGGGGACGACATCCGTGAGGGTCTGACCGCGGTCATCTCGGTCAAGCTTGGTGAGCCCCAGTTCGAAGGCCAGACCAAGACGAAGCTCGGCAACTCCGAGGTCAAGGGGTTCGTCCAAAGGGCCATGACCGACGAACTCGGCCACTGGCTGAGTGCGCACCCGACCGAGGGGCGCGACATCGTCCGTAAGTCCGTGCAGGCGGCAGCAGCCAGGATGGCGGCACGGAAGGCTCGCGAGGCCACCCGTCGGAAGGGGCTGTTGGAGTCCGGCGGTCTGCCGGGCAAGCTGCGGGACTGCCAGAGCAGTGATCCCACCATCAGCGAGGTCTTCATCGTCGAGGGTGACTCCGCTGGTGGTTCGGCAGTGCGCGGCCGCAACCCACACAACCAAGCGATCCTGCCGATTCGGGGCAAGATCCTCAACGTCGAAAAAGCTCGGATCGACAAGGTTCTGGCCAACAACGAGGTTCAGGCTCTGATCTCAGGCTTTGGCACCGGCATCGGCGAGGACTTCGACCTGGCTAAGGCGCGATACCACAAGATCGTGCTCATGGCAGATGCCGACGTCGACGGTCTGCATATCCGGACGCTGTTGCTGACGCTGTTGTTCCGCTTCATGCGCCCGCTGATCGAGGCCGGCTATGTCTACCTGGCGCAGCCGCCGCTCTACCGTCTCAAGTGGAGCAACCACCCACACGAGTACGCCTACTCCGATCGCGAACGCGACGTCATGATCACGGCCGGCCAGAGCCATGGATGGCGCCTACCCAAGGAAGCCGGCATCCAGCGCTACAAGGGCCTGGGCGAGATGGATTACCAGGAGCTGTGGGAGACCACGATGGACCCCCATCACCGCATCCTGCTCCAGGTCACCCTGGACGATGCCGCGGCCGCGGACGAGATCTTCGCGATCCTGATGGGCGAGGACGTGGAGAGTCGACGCAGCTTCATCCAGCGCAACGCCCGCGACGTTCGCTTCCTTGATATCTAGCAGCAACCCGCACCGCGGGTTGCGCGTGGCAAGCGTTTTGAACGACACACAGTGGCTCTGCGCCATACAGACAGAAGCACCGGAAAGTAAGGACAGCGCGTGACTGAGCAGCCACCGATCACTGAGACCGACCGCATCGAGCCGGTCGACATCAACCTGGAGATGCAGCGCAGCTACATCGACTATGCGATGACGGTCATCGTCAGTCGGGCGCTACCGGACGTGCGAGATGGCATGAAGCCCGTGCACCGGCGAGTCGTCTATGCGATGTATGACGGGGGTTACCGTCCCGACCGCGGCTACAACAAGTGCTCGCGCGTCGTCGGCGAGGTCATGGGTCAGTACCACCCGCACGGCGACGCCTCGATCTACGACGCGCTGGTGCGACTCGTGCAGGACTGGTCGCTGCGTTACCCGCTGGTCGACGGGCAGGGCAACTTCGGCTCCCCCGGTGACGACCCGGCTGCTGCGCCGCGGTACACCGAGTGCCGGATGGCCGCACTTGCCATGGAGATGGTCCGCGACATCGACCAGGACACGGTCGATTTCAAAGACAACTACGACGGCAAGACCCAGGAACCAACGGTTCTGCCGAGCCGGTTCCCGAACCTGCTGGTCAACGGCTCAGCCGGTATCGCGGTCGGCATGGCCACCCAGATTCCACCGCACAACCTGCGAGAGGTCGCCGCCGGGGTCCAGTGGTTCCTGCAGAACCCTGAGGCTCTTCGCGAGGAGCTGCTCGCGTACCTGATGACCCAGATTCAGGGCCCGGACTTCCCCACCGGTGCACTCATCCTGGGACGCAAGGGCATCGAGGACGCGTATCGCACCGGGCGCGGTTCGATCATCATGCGCGCTGTGGTCGAGGTCGAAGAGATCCAGAACCGCATCTGCCTGGTCGTCACCGAACTGCCGTACCAGGTCAACCCGGACAGCCTCGCCCAGAAGATCGCCGAGCTGGTGAAGGAAGGTCGTCTGGCTGGGATCGCCGACATCCGTGACGAGACCTCAGGGCGCACCGGTCAGCGACTGGTGATCGTGCTCAAACGTGACGCCGTGGCCAAGGTTGTGCTGAACAACCTGTACAAGCACACTCAGCTGCAGACCACGTTCGGCGCAAACATGCTGGCCCTAGTCGACGGCGTGCCGCGCACCCTGCCGCTCAGCGCGTTCATCCGACACTGGGTCGAGCACCAGATGGACGTCATCCGCAGGCGGACGGCTTTTCGGCTGCGCAAGGCCGAGGAGGAGGCCCACATCCTGCGTGGGCTACTCAAAGCCCTTGACGCGCTGGATGAGGTCATCGCCTTGATCCGAGCCTCGGCCACGGTCGAGGTCGCACGAGACGGACTGATCCAGCTGCTCGGCATCGATGAGCTCCAGGCGCAGGCGATCCTCAATATGCAGCTCCGCCGCCTGGCAGCCCTCGAGCGCCAGAAGCTGATCGACCGTCACGATGAGCTGCAGGCGATGGTCGATGAGTTCAACGCCATCCTCGCCTCGCCACTGCGTCAACGCACGATCGTCAGCGAGGAGCTCGCGGAGATCGTCGCCAAGTACGGTGACGACCGCCGCACCAAGATCGTGCCCTTCGACGGTGACATGTCGATGGAGGACCTCATTCCTCAGGAGGACGTGGTCGTCACGATCACCCGGGGTGGCTATGCCAAGCGCACCAAGGTTGACCTCTACCGCTCTCAACATCGCGGTGGAAAGGGAGTCAAGGGCGCTTCACTGCGCGGTGACGACATCGTGGAGCACTTCTTCATCACGACCACGCACCACTGGTTGTTGTTCTTCACCAACCTTGGCCGGGTATACCGTGCGAAGTCGTACGAGCTTCCCGAGGCCGGTCGTGACTCCAAGGGGCAACATGTCGCCAACCTCCTGGCCTTCCAGCCCGGTGAGCAGATTGCCCAGGTTCTGGCCCTGCGCGACTATGTCACCGACCCCTACCTGGTGCTGGCCACCCGCAAGGGCCTGGTCAAGAAGACTCGCCTCTCGGAGTACGACTCCAACCGCTCCGGAGGCCTGATCGCGGTCAACCTGCGCGACGGCGACGAGTTGGTGGGCGTGGGCGTGGCCTCGGCCATCGATGACCTGTTGCTCGTATCGGTCAAGGGCCAGTCGGTCCGGTTCACCGCTGACGACAAGACGCTGCGCCCGATGGGTCGTTCCACCAGCGGTGTCACCGGCATGAAGTTCCGCCGGGGCGACCACCTGCTGTCGATGAGTGTCATCGTGAACGGCTCAGACCCCGACGTGTTCGTGGTATTCGAGAACGGCCTTGCCAAGCGGTCTCTGGCCTCGGACTATACAGCCAAGGGCCGGGGCATCCTGGGCGTCAGGGTGGCCCAGCTCTCCGACAGGGGCGGCGACCTGGTTGGCGCGCTCACCGTGGATGGTGAAGACGAGGTCATGGTTGTGATGGAGAAGGGAAAGATAGTCCGTTCCCGGGTCGACGAGGTGCGACGGACCGGCCGCAACACCATGGGCGTGCAGTTCGCTACGCCTGACAAGCATGACTCGATCGTCGCGGTGGCACGCAACGCCGACCGTGGTATCGAGGTCGTGCTGGGAAGCGTCCTGGATGACGAAAAGCCCGGCAATCCCGCGACAACGGGCAATGCCGCGCCAACAGTGATCGACAGCGCGTCTGAAGGCGCAAAGGCGGCCGGTAGCGTAACGTTTGAACAAAATGCGGACGACGACAACACGGACGACGATCCAGGAGGTAGCGAGTGAGCACTGTTGGCCAGACTGGCACGGCAGTACGCGCTGACGGTTCACCCGGTCCCGCCCAGACGGCCGGCGGTTCGACGCTCCCCGGAGGCGACCGCCTTGTTTCACCTCGTCGGGTTAAGCTCAGCGTCTCGCGCGTCGACCCCTGGACGGCCATGAAGCTGTCGTTCCTGTTGTCGGTTGCCGTCGGTATTGCCGGAGTCGTGATGATCTCGGTGCTATGGCTGATCCTGTCCAGCATGGGCGTGTTCACAGACATGAACCGAACAGTTGAGGGTGTCCTGAATACCACCAACGGCGCGAAGTTCGACCTCATGAACTACATCGGGCTGGGTCGTGTGGTCTCACTGTCGATCGTCATCGCGGTCATCGACGTCATCTTGATGACTGCGATCTCCACGTTGGGGGCGTTCCTGTACAACGTCTGCTCGAGCCTTGTCGGCGGTCTGCAGATCACACTGACAGACGACTGAAGTCCCCCACCCCCCCGCAAGACAGGGGTACGTACCGGGCCGTTTTGCAGGGGACGACAGCGGTGGGGTAACGTCGGGCGTCGCGCGCCTGTGACTCACGACTTGAGTTTCTGGCGCGCTGGAGATGGCGAACGGGCCTATAGCTCAGACGGTTAGAGCGCTTCCCTGATAAGGAAGAGGTCAGAGGTTCAAGTCCTCTTAGGCCCACCACCTTCTCCTTGTCTTCCCGTGGCGGAGGGCGAGCGGCACAATGACTCTGCACGATGAGTTAGACGACTTGCACGATGAGCTGCACGAAGGAGCGTTGGTCATGAAGAAGATCCTGTTGCTGATCGCCGCCGTTGTCGGCGCCCTGGCCATCCAGAAGAAATTCAAGGACCAGCAGGCTGAGCAGGACCTGTGGGCCGAGGCCACGGACAAGGTCTAGTCTGGTTAGCACAAGTGAACGACCGTTCAGAACGGTCCAGTACCAACACAACAGTTGGACGCCCCTCGGGGACATAGCTCAATTGGTAGAGCGCCTGCTTTGCAAGCAGGAGGTCCGGGGTTCGATTCCCCGTGTCTCCACCCAGACCAGAGGCCCTTTCCGTTCACCGGGAAGGGCCTCTTTCGTGCCCGTCCTCCAGCAAAGTACGGCAGCGGG